>VFQQ010000404.1_pt1 | contig 89644 bp, 80 predicted proteins | sample 3512341 | NCBI WGS metagenome assembly VFQQ01 (sample SAMN10412373, study PRJNA504923) | tailings metagenome | isolation source: Relicate 2 Philex TSF1 revegetated site | place: Philippines: Tuba, Benguet | collected 2017-08-29 | reverse complement strand
AGCTGGCGCGCGACCTGATCGAGCAGCACAGCGACAAGATGCACGCCATGGCCACGGCACTGCTCGAGTGGGAAACCATCGATTCCGACCAGATCGACGACATCATGGCTGGCAAGCCGCCGCGTCCGCCCAAGGACTGGACGCCACGCAACCCATCCGTGGGTGGCGGTGGCAGCGGTGGAACGCCGGCGGTGAGCACCGATCCGACGCCTTCGGCTGCCTGAGCGGCCGGGTTCTTCCAATCCTTCAAATCGCACGGGGCTTCGGCCCCGTTGTCGTTTCTACGGCGCTCCTTCATGCACTGGCAGACCACCCGCTTCGATATCGACCTGTCGCGTCCCCGCGTCATGGGCATCGTCAACGTCACGCCGGATTCGTTTTCCGATGGTGGTCAGCATGCGAGCACAGCCGCTGCGCTGCAGCATTGCGAACAGCTGCTGAAGGAGGGTGCCGACATCCTGGACATCGGAGGCGAGTCGACCCGCCCTGGCAGCCCGGCGGTGCCGCTGGAAGAGGAGCTGGCGCGGGTGCTGCCCGTGGTTCGGGCCGCCATCGCGCTGGGTGTGCCGGTGTCCGTTGACACCTACAAGCCCGAGGTGATGCAGGCGGTGCTGGACGCCGGTGCAGACATCGTCAACGACATCTGGGCCCTTCGGCGCGGCAACGCACTGGAGGTGGTGGCAGCGCACCCACGCTGTGGCGTGTGTCTGATGCACATGCACCGCGATCCGCAGACGATGCAGGTGGCGCCCATGGAAGGAGACGTGTTGCCCGCGGTGCGCGCCTTCCTGGCCGAACGGGCCGACGCGCTGAATGCCGTGGGTGTGGCGCACGAACGCATCGTGCTGGACCCGGGCATCGGATTTGGCAAGACCGTTCCCCAGAACCTGAGCCTGCTGGCGCGCCAGGCCGAATTGCTTGACCTGGGCTTTGGATTGCTGGCCGGGTGGTCGCGCAAGTCCACGCTGGGCGCAGTCACTGGGCACGACAACCCCGCCGACCGCGTGGCGGCCAGCGTGGCCGCCGCTGTGCTGGCGGTGGATCGGGGCGCACGTGTGGTGCGCGTGCACGATGTGCGTGACACAGTGGACGCGTTGAAGGTTTGGCAGGCCGTGCAGGTCGGCTGAGGGCAGGGTGGCCCGCGATAATGCGGGGCAAGAACTTACATAACAAGAGAGGGCAAGAACATGGCGCGCAAGTACTTTGGCACGGATGGCATTCGGGGCACCGTCGGCCAGGCCCCGATCACCCCTGACTTCGTACTGCGCCTGGCGCATGCCGTGGGCCGTGTCCTGCGGCGCACCGAGGCGCACCCCACGGTGCTGATCGGCAAGGACACCCGCATTTCCGGCTACATGCTGGAGTCGGCGCTGGAATCCGGCTTCAATTCGGCAGGCGTCGACGTGGTGTTGCTCGGCCCCGTGCCCACGCCCGCCGTGGCCTACCTCACGCGGGCACAGCGCGCCAGCCTGGGCGTGGTCATCTCTGCAAGCCACAACCCGTTCGCGGACAACGGCATCAAGTTCTTCAGCGCCCTGGGCGCCAAGTTGCCTGATGACTGGGAACTGGCCGTCGAGGCCGCGCTGGAAGAGCCACCGGTGTGGGTGGAATCGGCACTGCTCGGCAAGTCGCGTCGGCTCGACGACGCCGCCGGGCGCTACATCGAGTTCTGCAAGAGCAGCTGCACGCACCTTCTTTCGCTGAAGGGTCTGAAGATCGTGGTCGACGGCGCCAATGGCGCGGCCTATCACATCGCTCCCGCCGTGTTCCATGAGCTGGGCGCAGAGGTCATCAAGATCGGCTGCTCGCCCGACGGCCTGAACATCAACCACAACGTGGGTGCCACCCATCCGCAGGCGCTGCTGGAGGCCGTGAAGGCCCAGGGCGCGCACTACGGCATTGCGCTGGATGGCGATGCCGACCGTCTGCAGATGGTGGACGCTCAGGGCCGGCTGTACAACGGCGACGAGCTGCTCTATCTGATCGTGGCCGACCGCATCGCACGCGACGAACCCGTCCCCGGGGTGGTGGGCACGCTCATGACGAACATGGCCGTGGAAGTCGCGCTCAAGGCCCGTGGCGTGAAGTTCGTGCGCGCCAAGGTGGGTGACCGCTACGTGCTCGAAGAACTGGAGCGCCACGGCTGGAAGCTCGGTGGCGAGGGTTCGGGCCACATCCTGGTGCTGGACCGCCACACCACAGGTGATGGGCTGGTGTCGGCCCTGCAGGTGCTGCACGCCTGCATCGACAGCGGCAAGACGATGGCACAGCTGCTGGCCGACGTCACCTTGTTCCCGCAGACGCTGATCAACGTGCGCCTGCAGCCGGGTCAGGACTGGAAGACCAATACCTTCCTGGAGGAAGAGACGCGCGCCGTGGAAGCCGAGCTGGGCGACACCGGCCGCGTGCTGATCCGCGCCAGCGGCACCGAACCCCTGTTGCGCGTGATGGTGGAAGCGCGCGATGCGAAGCAGGCACAGGCCTGCGCGGAGCGCCTGGTGGCGGCTGTGCAATCCCAGGCAACCGCCTGATGGCTGACACGATCACGACGCTGCGCGCGAACTACGCCGATCCGCGCCACGCGGCGGCGCTGGTCATGCTGCTCGATGCCTACGCCAGCGATCCCGCAGGCGGGGGCGAGGCGCTTTCAACGTTTGCGCGGGAAAACCTGGTGTCCAGCCTGGCGGCGCGGCCACAGGCGTACAGCGTGCTGGCTTTTGACGGGGATCAGGCGGTGGGCCTGGTCAATTGCATCGAGGGTTTCTCCACCTTTGCGTGCCGGCCGCTGGTGAACGTGCACGACGTCGCGGTGCTCGCCAGCCACCGTGGCCGTGGCATTGCCGAACAGATGCTGGCCGAGGCCGAAGCGATCGCCCGTGAGCGCGGGGCGGTCAAGCTCACGCTGGAAGTGCTGTCCGGCAACCAGTCCGCCATGCGCCTCTACCAGCGCATGGGCTTCGCCGGTTACCAGCTCGACCCGGCGATGGGCACCGCGCAGTTCCTGCAGAAGTGGCTCTGAGCGTTCAATAGAGCAGGTAAGGGCGGCGCGCCTCGGCCCAGGCCGCTTCATCGGATGCTGTCGCGTCCTCCAGCACTTCCGGCGCGGCCGAGATGTCGTCCACCCATTCGCGCAGCAGCGGCCCGCCGTTGATGAGATCGATGGCCAGGCGGTCGTGCTCGTACTCGTAGGGAAAGTCGCGCCACAGCAGATAACCGGGTGATTGCAGCCGCAGCGCCCGGAATGCCAGTGCCTGCAGCCGCCAGGGCTTGAAGGTCGCGTGGCCGTAGTGCGTCGGGTCTTCCACATGGATCTGCACGCCGGCACAGAGCTGGCCCACGTGCTTGTGGAAGGTGGGCTCGAAGAAGCACTCGCGCAGCACGCAGCCTTGCAGCCATTGCGGCGCCAGTTGCCGCATGTCGGTGATCAGGCGGCGGGTGTCGATGCCCGGCGCGCCGAACAGTTCGAGCGGCCGTGTCGTGCCGCGTCCCTCGCTGAGCGTGGTGCCTTCGAGCATCACGGTGCCGGCGTAGGCGCGCGCCATGGACAGGTTGGCGGCGTTGGGACTCGGGTTGACCCAGGTGCGGCCTTCCGGCCAGCCGAAGCCGGGGCCCGTCTCGGGCTGCCAGCCGGCCATGGTGATCACGCGGTATTCCAGCTCCAGGCCGAGGGTGTCAATGAACCAGTGGCCCAGTTCACCCATGGTCATGCCGTGGCGCATGGGCATGGGCCCGGCGCCCACGAAGCTCTCCCAGCCCTCGCGCAGCGTGAGGCCTTCGATCGGGCGCCCTGCCGGGTTGGGTCGGTCCAGCACCCACACCGCCTTGCCGTGCCGCGCGGCGGCTTCGAGCACGTAGCGCAGCGTGGTGATGAAGGTGTAGATGCGGCAGCCCAGGTCCTGCAGGTCGACCAGCAGCACGTCGAAGCTGTCCATCATCGCGTCGGTCGGTCGGCGCACGGTGCCGTAGAGGCTGAACACCGGGATGCCGAGCCGGGGGTCGTTGTAGTCGGGCGACTCGACCATGTTGTCCTGCTTGTCGCCGCGCAGGCCGTGCTGCGGGCCGAAGGCGGCGGTCAGCCGCACGTCGGGCAGGGTGGCCAGCGCGTCCATGGAATGGGTCAGGTCGCGTGTGACCGACGCGGGGTGGGCCAGCAGGGCCACGCGTCGGCCTTTCAGTGGCGCGCGCAGGGCCGGGTCTTGCAGGAAGCGTTCGATGCCGAATTGCATGGGGTTTCAGGTCAGGGGCGCGGCCAGTCGCAGGGTGCGGCCGTCGCGGTGGTGGAAGTCGGGCTGATCGCGTGGGTGGTGCAGGGCCCAGTAGCTCAACCGGCCATCGCGCTCCTCGATCACGGCGCTCAGACCGAGGGCGAGCATGGCGGGGCTGCGCGGCAGGGCGGTTGCTGGTACGCGAACGGTGAGGGTCAGGGTGCGTGGCGTGGTGTGGGCCAGCAGGGGCGGCAGCAGCACGCGGTCGCGCGCCTCTGCGGCGCTGTCCCGCTCGCGTTCGGATGAGAAGCGGTAGGCCGCCCATTCGCTTGAGGGCGAGAAGTTGAGTTCACGGTAGGCCGTTTCGCCGTTGACCGCCACGAAGGCCTCGAAGCAGGTGTGCCGCCAGAGGCCATCGGTCGGTACGGGTGCCGCAGGGGCCGGGATGCGAAGGGCGGTGGTGTCGCCGCGCAGCGTGTAGCGAAGGCGCAGGGCATCGGCCTGGGCACGCACTTCCACCGACACGGACAACGCCACGCCGGCTGGTGTGGCGGGATGGCAGCGCAACTGGGCGCGAAGGGGGGCGGGGCTGGGTGTCACAGCTTCGTATTCTGGCAGGCCATCCAGAGGGCGGTCCTTGTCACCAAAACTTCATGAGATTGCCATCCCGGAGACACCCGCGGTTCGCACACTGCCTGTTCATGACCACAGCTTCACTCAACTCCGCACCCGTGACGGGTGCACTGTTCCAGGAGCCCGCCATGAAAGAACTGCCCACCCCCACGCTGGACCTTTCGCCGGTCTCCTTGCCACGGGGGTCACTTCATCCGCGACCAATTCTCACGCCTGCAGCGCAGCCTTCCAGCGGCGGCATCGCCGTCTCGTGGGCGCGGCATCTGGACGAGGTTCGTGAAGCGCAACGGCTGAGGTTCGACGTGTTCGCCACCGAAATGGGCGCGCGCCTGCCGCAGCAGGTGCCCGGCCACGACGTGGACCTGTTCGACGACTTCTGCGAACACCTGCTGGTGCGCGACGCCGCCAGCCAGCGGGTGATCGGCACCTACCGGGTGCTGACCCCAGCCCAGGCCAAGCGCGTGGGCAGCACCTACAGCGACACCGAATTCGACCTCACCCGCCTTCGCAGCGTGCGCGAGCGCATGGTCGAACTCGGCCGCAGCTGCGTGCACGTCGATCACCGCCATGGTGGGGTGATCATGGCGCTGTGGGGCGCGCTGGCCGAGTTCATGGTGCGCAACCAGCTCGACACCATGATCGGCTGCGCCAGCATTCCCATGCAGCACGAAGGCCCGCACGGCCGGGTGGGCGGTGGCCACGCTGCCGCCAGCATCTGGCGCCAGGTGAAGGAGAAACACCTGGCCCCGATCGACTGCCACGTGCGCCCGCGTCTGCCGCTGCCGATCGAACAGCTGGACGACACGCTCGATGTGGAGCCGCCCGCGCTGATCAAGGGTTACCTGCGGCTGGGTGCAAAGGTATTGGGCCCACCGGCCTGGGACCCGGATTTCAACGCCGCCGACCTGCCCATGCTCATGCGCATCGCGGACCTGCCGCCGCGGTACCGCAAACACTTCCTGGGGGCGTGATGCGCGCGGCGCTCGACGTTCTCGGCGGCTGGGCGGTGAAGTCCGGGCTGCCTGATGCGGGCGGCGTCTGGGCCTCCGGTGACGGCGCCGACGACGACTCCCATGAACCTGCTGAACGGGCCCGTTATCGGGCCGTTTTCATTTCCGACCTGCACCTGGGCACAGCGGGCTGCCAGGCCCGCCCGCTGCTGGACTTTCTCAAGCACCATCCCAGCCAGACCCTCTACCTGGTCGGCGACATCATCGATGGCTGGCAACTGCGGCGCAAATGGTTCTGGCCACAGGCGCACAACGACGTGGTGCAGAAGCTGTTGCGCCGCTCGCGCAAGGGCTGCCGCGTGGTGTTCGTGCCGGGCAACCACGATGAGTTCGCGCGCCAGTTCGATGGCCACAACTTCGGCGGTATCGAGGTGGCGAACGAGGCCGTGCACACCACGGCCGACGGGCGCCGCCTGTGGGTCGTGCATGGTGACCATTTCGATGGCGTGATCCAGTGCGCCAAATGGCTGGCCTACCTGGGCGACAACGCCTATGAGTTCACCCTGCGCCTGAACCGGCATCTCAATTCGCTGCGGGCGCGCATGGGGTTGCCGTACTGGTCGCTCTCGCAGTACCTCAAGCACAAGGTCAAGAGCGCCCTGAACTACGTGACCGATTTCGAACGCGCCGTGGCTGCCGAGGCGCGCTCGCGCGGCTACCAGGGCGTGGTCTGCGGCCACATCCACCGGGCGGAAATGCGCCATATCGATGGCGCGCTGTATTGCAACGACGGGGACTGGGTCGAGAGCCTCACCGCGCTGGTGGAGCACATGGACGGCCGGCTCGAGCTCGTGCACTGGGGCGGTGGCGAGCGGCCGCAGGAGCAGCCGGTGGAGCCGCGCGCCGAAGTCCTGCCGTCCTGAGACGGGCAGACGAGGGGAGACAAGAATGAAGATATTGATCGTGACCGACGCCTGGCAGCCACAGGTGAATGGCGTGGTGACCACGCTGGTGGAGCTGGTGCGCCAGCTGCAGGCCAATGACCATGAGGTGGTGGTCATCCAGCCGGGGCAGTTCCGCACCCGGCCATGCCCGGGCTACGCGGGCATCGACATCGCCCTGTTTCCCGGGCGGCGCCTGCGCAAGCTGATGGACGCGGCCGAGGCCGATGCGATCCACATTGCCACCGAAGGGCCGCTGGGCTGGGCCGCACGGCGCCATTGCATGCGGAAAAAACTCGCGTTCACCACCGCGTTCCACACCAAGTTCCCGGAAATCCTGCATGCCGCGCTGGGCATTCCCGTGTCCTGGGGGTATGCGCTGTTCCGCTGGTTCCACCGCCCCAGCAGTGGTGTGATGGTGCCCACGCAAGGTGTGCTGGACATGCTTCAAGCCCGTGGTTTCCGCAACCTGCGCGCCTGGACGCACGGCGTGGACACGCGGCTGTTCTCGCTGACGGATCCACCCGGCAGCTATGCCCTGCTGGGCCCGCTGGCCCATCCGGTCAGCCTGTTCGTGGGCCGCATTTCCTACGAGAAGAACATCGATGCCTTCCTGCGCATGGACGTGCCCGGCAGCAAGGTGGTGTGTGGCGAGGGGCCGCTGGCTTCGGCGCTGCGCCAGCGTTACCCCAACGTGCACTGGCTGGGCGTGCTGCCGCGCCACGAACTGGCGCAGGTGTATGCCGCAGCCGATGTGTTCGTGTTTCCCAGCCGCAGCGAGACCTTCGGGCTCGTCATGCTCGAGGCCATGGCGTGCGGCGTGCCGGTGGCGGCCTACCCGGTGGACGGGCCACTGGAGGTGATTGGCGACAGCGGCGCGGGCGCCCTGCGCGAAGACCTGCGCGAAGCCTGGATGGATGCGCTCAAGGTCAAGCGCCACGAAGCGCGTGACCGGGCGCTGCAATTCGGCTGGGGCCGTGCCGCCACGCTGTTCGTCTCGTACCTCAGCGTGCTGCCGCGACCGCGCCGGCAGAGGCCGGGGCTGTGGGAGACGGCAGGGGCGGGCGGTGTGAAGCCGGCGCGCAAACCGCACCCAATCGTTGAATAATCGGCAACATGGTGCGCCAGCAACCACCGGCCGGGAGCGGCAGGCAGCGGGCGACCCCCCCGATTGATGCGGCATCCATGAGCGGCAACCACCTCCACCAGAAGCTTCCCTTCCTCGATCGCGATCACAGCATCCTGGCCTTCAACGAGCGCGTCATGGACTGGGCGCGCCGGCCCGACGTGCCCCTGCTGGAACGCCTGCGCTACCTCAGCATCGTCTCCAGCAACCTCGACGAGTTCTTTGAAGTCCGCGTCGCACCCCACCTGACCGCCGCGCGCGCCAACGAACAGCGGGGGCCCTACACCGCGCTGTCGTACGAGCAGCTGTCGGACAAGGTGCATGCGGTGGTGGCGCAGCAATACGCCATCTACAACGACGAACTGCTGCCGCTGCTGGAGAAAAAGGGCATCAAGCTGATCTCGCACGGCGAGCGCAACCCGCGCCAGCGGCGCTGGGTCAAGGAGTTCTTCATCAAGGAAGTGCAGCCGCTGCTGATGCCGGTGGGGCTGGACCCGGCACACCCGTTCCCGCAGGTGGCCAACAAGTCGCTCAATTTCATCGTGCGCCTCACGGGCAAGGACGCCTTCGGCCGTGAGAACGAGATCGCCATCGTGAAAGTGCCGCGCATCCTGCCGCGCTTTTTCCGCATGCCACCGGTCAAGGGTTCCAGGCAGACCCATTTCGTGTCCATCTCCAGCCTGATCCGCTCGCACCTGAACGACCTGTTCCCCGGCCGCCAGGTCACCGAGTTCTCGCAGTTCCGTGTCACGCGCCACTCCGACCTGGCGGTGGACGAGGAAGAGGTGAAGAACCTGCGCACCGCGCTGCGCAAGGGGCTGCAGCAGCGCCACTACGGCCAGGCCTTGCGCCTGGAAGTGTCGGCCGGCTGTTCGCTCCATTTGTCCAATTTCCTGCTGGAGCAGTTCGCACTGCCCGAACGGGCGCTCTACCGCGTGCCCGGCCCCGTCAACCTGGTGCGCCTGAACCAACTGATCGATCAGGTGGAGGCGCCCGCGCTGCGCTTCGAAACCTACAACGCCGGATGGCCTGCGCAGCTCACGCCCGGGCAGTCGTACTTCGAGCGCCTGCGCCAGGGCGATGTTCTCATCCACCAGCCCTACGAGAGCTTCGATGCGGTGCTGGGCTTTCTGCGCGAAGCGGTGGAAGACCCGGACGTGCTCGCCATCAAGCAGACCATCTACCGCACCGGCGCCAAGTCCGAGCTGATGAACCTGCTGCGCGAGGCGGTGCGCCGTGGCAAGGAAGTGACCGCCGTGGTGGAGCTGAAGGCGCGCTTCGACGAGGAAGCCAACATCAACTATGCCGAGCGACTGGAATCGGTGGGTGCGCAGGTGGTCTATGGCGTGGTGGGCTTGAAGACCCACGCCAAGATGCTGCTGGTCACGCGCCGCGAAGCCAGTGGCCTGCGCCGGTATGCCCATCTGTCCACCGGCAACTACAACCCGGGCACGGCGCGTCTCTACACCGACCTGAGTTACCTCACCGCCGACGATGCGCTCACTGCCGACCTGGAGCAGATCTTCCTGCACCTGGCCAGCCAGAACCGCCTGCCCAGGCTCAACAAGGCGCTGATCGCTCCTTTCCATCTGCACAAGGCGATGCTCGACAAGGTGGAGGCTGCCGGTGCTGCCGCCAAGGCCGGGCAGGACGCCCGCATCGTGCTGAAGATGAACGCGCTGACCGATGAGCCCATGGCGCGCGCGCTCGCGATCGCTTCACAGCAGGGCGTGAAGATCGACCTGGTGGTGCGCGGCGCCTGCATCCTGCCGGCGCAGGTGCCCGGCTTCACCGACAACGTGCGCGTGCGCTCGGTGATCGGCCGCCTGCTCGAGCATTCGCGGGTTTTCTACTTCCGCATTGGCGAGGTGGACGAGCTGTGGCTCTCCAGCGCCGACTGGATGAACCGCAACATGCTGCGGCGCATCGAACTGGCCTGGCCCGTGACCGACAGCGCATTGCGCCACCGGATCATCGACGAGTGCCTGCAGGCGTATCTGCACGACACCAAGGACGCCTGGCTGCTGCGGCCCGATGGCAGCTATGTGCCAGCCGGGGCCAATGGCGTGGGGAAGGGCCGCGTCACGCTGCATTCGGCGCAGGCCAGCCTGATGGCGCTCTATGGCAGCAAGGGTTGAGCGCATGGAAAACCGCACCATGGACCTGATTCTGTGGCGACACGCCGAGGCGCACGACCACCCCGAGCCGCTGACCGGCCGGCCTGGCGACGCGCTGGATCTGGCGCGGCGCCTGACCCCCCGAGGCGAAAAGCAGGCGTCCCGCATGGCGGCCTGGCTGGACCGTCAGTTGCCGGAAGGCGCGCGCATCTGGGCCAGCCCGGCGGTGCGTTGCGAGCAGACCGTGCTGGCACTGGACCGCAAGTTCAAGCTGCGCGATGAGCTCTCGCCCGAAGGGGACCCACTGGCCCTGCTGGAACTGGTGCAGTGGCCCTACGGCAAGTCGCCGGTGGTGGTGGTGGGCCACCAGCCCACGCTGGGGCGCGTGGTGGCCCGCCTGCTGGGTCTCACCGAGGAAGACTGTTCGGTGAAAAAGGGTGCCGTGTGGTGGCTGCGCCACCGCGAGCGCGATGGCGTGGGGCAGACCGTGGTGGTCACGGTGCAGACGCCCGAACTGATCTGAACGTGTGCGCCGCGCAGGCGCACACCAGGTTCAGGCAGCCTTCTTGGCGGGCGCGGAACGGCGAACGGTCGGGCGCTTGGTGGCGGTCTTGGTGGCCGGTTTTGCCGCGGCTTTGGCGGCTGGCTGGGCAGCGGCCTTGCGCGCGACCGGCTTCTTTGCAGCAGGCTTGGCGGCGGCCTTGGTGGCCGGTTTGGTCGCCACGGGTGCGGCAGGCTGAACAGGCGTCTTTGCCGCGGCAGGTGCCGCCGGCTTGGCCACAGGCTTGGGGGCCTTGGTGCTCACGGTGGGGCGCCCGGTCTTGAGGGTCGGGACGGCTGCAAGCGCGGCCTTGTAGGAAGCATCGTTCAGGCCTTGCAGTGCCATCAGCCCGGCGCGCAGCAGTTCGCTCTTCTTCACGCTGGTGCCCAGGGCGATTGCGCGGGTCTTCAGCTTGTCGATGGCGGCGAATTCGGTCTTGGGGATGGTGAAACTGTCGCGCACCAGCTTGGGTTTCTTGGGGCTGGTTTTGCTGCTCTGACTGGCCATGAATGCACTCCGGATCTTGAAAAAGGGGCCGGAGTATAAACCGTATATACCGTTTTTCGTCTACCGCAAAATTGTGACGTTTGTATGACATCACCGCGGTACTTCCCCGTCAGCGGATGTCTGCGGTGAACTTCCAGGCGGACTTCTGCCAGGCCACCACCTCTTCGCCGAGCAGCCAGGCAGACTGCGGATAGCGCTTGGCCCAGCCCGGGTTGGTGGAGAGCTTGAAGCCTCGGGACTTGTAGCTGAGCTTGACCGACTGGTATTCCGGCATCTGCCGCGCGTGGCAGAGCAGCACCGCCAGCCGCAGCGCCATCAGCTGCTTGGCGAACAGTTCGTCGAGCAGCGCCTCTTCGAGCTTGCGCAGCTTGCCGCGCTGGCCCATCACGAGCTGGCTCATGCGGTGCAGCTCCGGCAGGGAGAAGCCGGGAGCGTCGACGTTGTCGAGGATGTAGGCGCCATGGTGGTGCGAACGGTCGTGCGAGATGTGTGTGCCGATCTCGTGCAGCCGCGCGGCCCACGCGAGCTTCTGCGAATAGCGTTCGTTCTGTGCGTCGAGCGCGGCGATCTGCGAGAAGAGGGCGGTGCTGACCTCGCTCACCCGCTTCGCCTGGTGTTCGTCCGCAGAGAAGCGCTGGGCCAGCCAGCGCACGGTGCGCTCGCGCACATCGCCACCGTCGGTGTCGCGATCGATCAAATCGTAGAGCGCGCCATGGCGCAACGCGCCCTGCGCGGGCAGCATCTGCTCGATGCCGAACAGGTCGAAGATGGCACGCAGCACGCTCACGCCACCGCCGATGACCGGCCGCCGGTCGTCCTTCAGGCCTTCGATGCGCAGCTGGTCGGCGCTGCCGGCCTTGATCATCCGCTCGGTCAGCCAGTCCAGCCCTGCGCGCGTGACCACGCCAGACGCCCAGCCATTGGTCGCCAGCATGTCGGCGACGGCACCCACCGTGCCGGAAGAGCCGTAGGCCACCGTCCACTCCGGAGGCGGGAATTTGTCCAGCGCTTCGTCGATCACCGCCTTGGCTGCCACCTCGGCGGTCTTGAACGCCGAGGCGGTGAACTGGCCGCGGGGGAAATACCGGGTGGACCAGGCCACGCTGCCGAGGCGGTACGACTCCATGTTGCGCGCGGTGTAGCCCTCGCCCAGGATCATCTCGGTGGAGCGGCCCCCGATGTCGACCACCAGCCGGCGTTCGTCGGAGTAGGGCAGCAGGCGTGACACGCCCTGGTAGATCAGGCGCGCTTCTTCGTGGCCGGAGACCACATCGATGGAAAACCCGAGGATGGCCTGGGCGTTGCGCAGGAATTCGTCGCGGTTGCGCGCTTCGCGCAGGGTCTGCGTGGCCACGGCCCGCACCTGCTGCTTCTTGAAGCCGTGCAGCCGCTCGGCGAAGCGGGCCAGGCATTCCCAGCCGCGCTCCATGGCGGCCTGGCTGAGGTTCTTGTCTTCATCAAGCCCGGTGCCCTGGCGCACGGTTTCCTTCAGGTACTCGATGCGTTCGATGTGCCCCGAGTGGTAGCGGCCGATTTCCAGCCGGAAACTGTTGGAGCCGAGGTCGATGGCGGCGAGGAGGGTTCCGTTTTGCATGCGAGACGACGGCGTGGGGCCGTGAAGGCCCAGGGGGCGGGTGGGGGCGGGAGAACCCGGATTGTGACGCATGGCCGTGCCGTGCAGCCGGGGAGGATCGCCCGGGGTGTTGACGCGTTCTGTGACAACCGTCCCGTGTCACATGGATGTCACATAGCCTGCCTAAAGTCCTCCTTGTTACGAATCCCCAACCGCTAGGAGTCACTTCATGATCAACAAACGCATCTTCCTCAAGACCGTGGCCGCTGCTGCCATGGCCACCGCTGGCATGGGCTCCGCACTCGCCGCCGACATCACCGGCGCAGGCGCTTCCTTCCCGTACCCGATCTACGGCAAGTGGGCCGAGGCTTACAAGAAGGAAACCAACGTCGGCCTGAACTACCAGTCCATCGGCTCGTCGGGTGGCATCCGCCAGATCAAGGCCAAGACTGTGGCCTTTGGTGCTACCGATGCCCCGGTTTCCGGTGCTGACCTGGACAAGGACGGCATGGTGCAGTTCCCCGCCATCATCGGCGGCACGGTCCCCGTGATCAACCTCGAAGGCTTCAAGCCAGGCGAGCTGCGCGTGACCGGTCCCGTGCTGGCCGACATCTTCCTGGGCACCATCGCCAAGTGGAACGACCCGAAGCTGGCCGCCCTGAACCCCGGCAAGGCCCTGCCTGACCAGGCCATCACCGTGATCCACCGTTCGGACGGCTCGGGCACCACCTTCAACTTCACCGACTACCTGACCGCCGTCAGCAAGGACTGGGCCGACAAGGTGGGCAAGGGCGCTGCCGTGAAATGGCCGGCCGCTTCTTCCGTCGGTGGCAAGGGCAACGAAGGCGTGGCCGCCAACGTGAGCCGCGTCAAGGGCTCGATCGGCTACGTGGAATACGCGTACACCAAGAAGAACAACATGCCTTTCCTGCGGCTGCAGAACAAGGACGGCAAGTACGTGAGCCCGGACGACAAGTCGTTCGCCGCGGCCGCCGCCGGCGTGGACTGGTTCAGCGTGCCCGGCATGGGCGTGTCCATGGTGGATGCCAAGGGTGCCGACAGCTGGCCCATCAGCACCGCTTCGTTCATCCTGATGTACAAGGATCCCGCCGACAAGGCGCAATCGGCCGAAGTGCTGAAGTTCTTCGACTGGTCGTTCAAGAGCGGCAAGCAGATGGCCGCCGACCTGGACTACGTGGCCCTGCCCGACAGCCTGACGAACGAGATCCGTTCCAAGGTCTGGTCGCAGATCCAGAAGTAAGCCAAAAGTCTTGGCCGATGAGATCCGCCGGTGGGTGAGGGCCGGCCGGCGGGTCCAGTTGTTCTCAGGATCACAATACGGGAGTCAACATGAGCGTGGGAACAACCATGAGTTCGAAATCTGCGCCGGCGGAGTCCGGCAACCCCAGCATGGTGTCGATTGCCAAACGGCAACGCATCGAGGACATCTTTTTCCACCGGGTCACCCAGGGCTTCTCCCTGCTGGTGCTCGTGGCGCTGCTGGGCATCATCATTTCCCTTTTCATCAACGCCTGGCCGGCTTTCCAGAAGTTTGGCCTGGGTTTCGTGTGGCGCGTCGAATGGGACGTCGTCAATGAAGAATTCGGCGCCGCGATCGCCATTGTGGGCACGCTGGCCAGCGCCGGCATCGCCCTGCTGATCGCCGTGCCACTGGCCTTCGGTATCGCGCTCTTCCTCACCGAGAACTGCCCGGTCTGGCTGCGCCGTCCGCTCGGCACGGCCGTTGAGCTGCTTGCCGCCGTGCCTTCCATCATCTACGGCATGTTCGGCCTGTTCGTGTTCGCGCCCCTGTTTGCCGACTACGTGCAACCCGGCATGCAGGGCCTGCTCGGTTCCATGCCCCTGATCGGCCCGCTGTTCGGCGGCGCCACCAACGGCATCGGCATCCTGGCCGCCGGCATCGTGTTGGCCTTCATGGTGCTGCCTTTCATCGCGGCCGTGATGCGCGACGTGTTTGAAATCGTGCCACCCATCCTGCGCGAATCCGCCTACGGCCTGGGTTGCACCACCTGGGAAGTGGTGCGCCGCGTGGTGCTGCCTTACACGCAGAAGGGCGTGATCGGCGGGATCATGCTGGGTCTGGGCCGTGCGCTGGGCGAAACGATGGCCGTCACCTTCGTGATCGGCAACGCCAACCGCCTGCCGACCTCGCTGTTCTCCCCCGGCACCTCGATTGCCTCCACGCTGGCCAACGAGTTCGGCGAAGCCGCCGACTTCCACCTGTCCACCCTGTTCGCACTCGGTTTCCTGCTCTTCGTCATCACCTTCATCGTGCTGTCGGCCGCCAAGATCATGTTGATCCGCGCTGAAAAGGCCAAGGGTCTCTGAGCCACTGAACGGAACCTCATCCCATGGAATTCAACCAATCCCTTTACAAGCGCCGCCAGCGCGCCAATGCCATCGGCCTGACCCTGTCCATGGGTGCCATGGTGCTGGGCCTGTTCGTGCTGCTCTGGATCCTGAGCGTGCTGTTCAGCAACGGCTTTGCCGCGCTGGACTGGAACATGTTCACCGAGTCCACCCCCGCCCCGGGCACCGACGGCGGTGGCCTGGCCAATGCCATCGTGGGCAGCCTGATGATGGTCGGCTTCTCGGTGCTGGTGTCCACGCCCATCGGCATCTTTGCCGGGGTGTACCTGGCCGAGTACGGCGACCAGAGCAAGACCGCTGAGCTGACGCGCTTCGTGACCGACATCATGCTGTCGGCGCCCTCGATCGTTCTCGGCCTGTTCGTGTACGCCATCGCCGTGGCCACGCTGGGCAACTTCTCCGGCTGGGCCGGCAGCCTGGCGCTGTCGCTGATCGCGGTGCCTGTGGTGGTGCGAACCACCGAGAACATGCTGCGCCTGGTGCCGGGCAGCCTGCGCGAAGCGGCGTTCGCCCTCGGCGCGCCGCGCTGGAAGGTGGCCACGCTGGTGACGCTGCGTGCGGCCAAGAGCGGTGTCATGACCGGCCTGCTGCTCGCCGTGGCGCGCATCAGCGGAGAAACCGCGCCCCTGCTGTTCACCGCGCTGAACAACCAGTTCTTCAGCACCGACATGGGCGCGCCGATGGCCAACCTGCCGGTGGTGATCTTCCAGTTCGCACTGAGCCCCTATGACAACTGGATTCGCCTGGCCTGGGGTGGCGCGTTGCTGATCACGCTCTCGGTCCTGGCCCTCAACATCGTGGCGCGGGTTTTCCTGCGCGAGAAGAAGGCGGGCTGAGCCCCGCCGCCCCGCACAACGAACAACAGATACGGAACCCGTCATGCCCAACACCGCCACTGCCACCGCCGCTTCACCTGTCGCGAGCAAGAATGCGCTGGAACTGCGCAACCTGAACTTCTTCTACGGCAAGTTCCAGGGCCTGAAGAACGTGAACATGAACATCGAGGAGCGCAAGGTCACCGCCTTCATCGGCCCCTCGGGTTGTGGCAAGTCCACGCTGCTGCGCACGCTCAACCGCATGTACAGCCTGTACCCGGGCCAGCGCGCCGAAGGCGAGATCAACTTCTACGGCCAGAACATCCTGGACGCCAAGCAGGACATCAACCTGCTGCGCGCGCGCATCGGCATGGTGTTCCAGAAGCCCACGCCGTTCCCCATGTCGATCTACGACAACATCGCCTTCGGCGTGAAGCTGTATGAAGACCTGAGCAAGGGCGAGATGGACGATCGCGTGGAGTGGGCGCTGTCCAAGGCGGCCCTGTGGAACGAGGTCAAGGACAAGCTCAACCAGAGCGGCCTGTCGCTCTCCGGTGGCCAGCAGCAACGCCTGTGCATCGCGCGCAGCGTGGCCGTGAAGCCCTCGGTGCTGCTGCTCGATGAGCCCACCTCCGCGCTGGACCCGATCTCCACCGGCAAGGTGGAAGAACTGGTGCACGAGCTCAAGCAGGACTACACCATCGCCATCGTCACGCACAACATGCAGCAGGCCGCCCGCTGCAGCGACTACACCGCCTACATGTACCTGGGCGAGCTGATCGAATTCGGTTCGACCGAGCAGATCTTCTTCAAGCCGAACAAGACGGAGACGGAAGACTACATCACGGGCCGCTTCGGCTGAGCCCCCACTGCCCGTACAACCAGCGATCCAACGGAGACCCTTCATGAGCGACAAACACATCTCCAGCCAGTTCGATGCCGAGCTGAACTCCATCTCCACGCACGTGCTTGAAATGGGCGGTCTGGTCGAATCCCAGCTGCATCAGGCCGTGTATGCGCTGATCCACATGAGCCAGGAGTCGGCCGAGCAGGTGCTCGAGAACGAGAACCGCATCAACCAGATGGAAGTGCAGATCGACCACGAGATCATTTCCACCATTGGCCGGCGCCAGCCCACCGCGCGCGACCTGCGCTTCCTGATGGCCATCTCACGCACCACGCAGAACCTGGAACGTGCCGGCGACGAAGTGGCCCGCATCGCGCGCATGGTCAAGTCCATCATCCAGAACGGTTCGCCGCGCAACCTGCCGAGTTCGGAACTGCGCATGGCCGCCGACCTGGCCGCTGCGCTGCTGCGCAAGTCGCTGGACTCGTTCGCGCGCCTCGACACCGCCATGGCGGTGGCGATCATCAAGGGCGATGACGCGATCGACCACGAATACAACGGCTTCCTGCGCAAGCTGATCACCTACATGATGGAAGACCCGCGCACCATCTCGCCCAGCCTGGACCTGCTGTTCCTGGCCAAGTCGATCGAGCGCGTGGGCGATCACGCCAAGAACATCGCCGAGCAGATCATCTTCATCGTCAAGGGCGAGGACGTGCGGCACGTGCCGATGTCGGCCGTGGAGTCGGTGGTCGGATGAGAAAGCTGCCACGCGTCCTCGTGGTCGAGGACGAACCCTCCATCGCCGAGCTGATCGCGGTCAACCTGCGCCACAACGGGTTCGCGCCCACCGTGGTGTTTGACGGTGCCGCGGCCCAGCGCGAAGTGGACGCGGTGTTGCCCGACGTGATCCTGCTGGACTGGATGCTGCCCGGTGAAAGCGGTGCCGTGCTGGCCCGTCAGTGGCGCAAGAACGAGCGCACCAAGACAGTGCCCATTCTCATGCTCACCGCGCGCAGCGATGAAAGCGACAAGGTCCAGGGCCTGGATGCGGGTGCTGACGACTACATCACCAAACCTTTCTCCACGCAGGAGTTGCTCGCGCGCATCCGCGCCGTGCTGCGCCGGCGCGCGCCGGAGATCGTGAACGATTCGGTGCAGGTGGGTGAACTGGCGCTCGACGCGGCCACTTACCGGGTGACGTTCCGCGGCACGGAGCTGAAGGTGGGCCCCACCGAGTTCAAGCTGCTGCATTACCTCATGAAACACGCGGAGCGGGTGCACACCCGTGGTACGCTGCTCGACAAGGTCTGGGGAGACCATGTGTTCATCGAGGAGCGTACCGTGGACGTGCACGTCAAGCGATTGAGAGAGTCATTGGGCGAAGCGTCCACCATGGTGGAAACGGTGCGCGGCGCAGGGTACCGCCTCACGGCGATGAAACACACCGGAACACCGGTTCAAGGCGCCCCGATCTCGGCCGCATGACCCGTCGCGCAATCGAGCTGCTGCTCCTGGTCGCTCTGGGGGCGGTCTGGGGCTGGGCACAGGAATCGCCTGCTATTACCTTTGCCGGCGGCCTTGCGGGCGCGCTGGTGTGGTCGTTCATGGACGGCCTGCGGGCACGCCGCGTGATGCGCTGGCTCAACAAGGGCGAAGCCACGCGCGCGCCCAACCTCAGCGGCGCCTGGGGCGAGCTTGTGGAGCGCTGCCGCAAGGTCATCAAGAAGCTCGAGAAAAAGGCGCAGAGCAGCGATGCGCGCCTGGAAGACTTTCTCGCCGCCATCCAGGCCTCACCCAATGGCGTGGTGCTGCTCGATTCCTCCGGGCGCATCGAATGGTCGAATCTGACGGCGGCCAACCATCTCGGTTTCGATCCGCAGCGCGACCTCGGGCAGTACGTGCGCAACCTCGTGCGCAACCCGGCGTTCACCGCCTATCTGGCCGGTGGCGACTTCGGCCACGAGATCCAGATCGATGGACCTGGCCCCCGGCCCTCGCAGCCGACCAAGATTTCCCTGCAGGTGCACCCCTACGGCAAGAAGCGCAAGCTGATGATCACGCGCGATGTGACCGCCGTGCAGCTCGCTGAGGCCATGCGCCGCGACTTCGTGGCCAACGTGTCGCATGAAATCCGAACGCCCCTGACGGTGCTCAGCGGTTTCGTGGAAACCATGCAGAGCATTCCGCTCGAAGAGGCCGACCGCTCCCGCTACCTGGACCTCATGAGCCAGCAGGCGCACCGCATGCAGACCCTCGTGAGCGACCTGCTCACCCTGTCTCGCCTGGAGGGGAGCCCCGCGCCAGGGCCGGGCGAGTGGATCGATGCGGACGAACTCCTGGGACACGTGATGTCCGAAGCGCGCGGACTCACGCAGGCCATCGCCGCCACACCGCACGACATCGATCCGGTGAAAGGCCCTGACCTCTGGGTCTCTGGCGCTCGCACCGAATTGCTCAGCGCGATGTCGAACCTGATGAGCAATGCGGTGCGTTACACGCCCGGTGGTGGGCGCATCCGTTCGGGCTGGCGCCTGCGGCCCGATGGCTGGGCAGAGTTCTTTGTCAGCGACACCGGCCCCGGCATTGCCGCCGAGCACATTCCGCGGTTGACCGAACGCTTCTACCGCGTGGACCGCAGCCGTTCCCGCGAAACCGGCGGCACCGGCCTGGGGCTGGCCATCGTCAAGCACGTGGCGCAACGGCATGGTGGGCACATCGAGGTGAAGAGCACGCTCGGCGAGGGCTCGACCTTCGCGATCGCCTTGCCGCCGTCCCGCGTGCGCGAGCGCGTCAGCGACTGACGCGCTGATAGACCAGCAAACGTTCCTTGTTGTCGGTGAGCCGGCGCACGGTGGCCTTGAAGGCCCATTGCGTCAGGTCGACACGCTGGTCCAGCGTCGGCTGGTTGTCGGGATCCACGACCAGGCTGCGGCATTGGCCTTCGCCGCTGGCGCCCGTGCGCACCACCTCGAGGCGCCCGTGATACTGCAGGGCTGCGATCTGCGCCTGGCTCAGACCGTCCGCCAGAACGCAGCTCTGGGTTGAAACGATGTTGGCAATGCTGCGCGAGATCGGGCCATAGCTGCGGCCGAAATCGAGCAACGGCAGCCAGAGCGTCATCAGCAGGAGCCAGCACAGCGTGCTGCCCGCCGCCGGCAGGACCAGGCTCTTCCAGAGCGCCTGACGGTGCTTGCCGACGCGCCACGCGACCAGCCAGATCCATGCGGCCGTGGCCAGAGCGCCGAGTGCAAAGAGCAGGAAGGAGAACTCCGGCACGAAGCCGGGCGCCAGTCTGGCCACGTTGGCCGCGGGTTTGGCGGGCACGCCGGTCTGCATGGCCACCCAGATCACCCAGATCACCAGCGCACAACCCGAGAAGAACACGAGCGTGAACCAGTCCACCAGCGCGGAAACGCTCCGTCGCAGCGTGGGCAGTGCAAAGGCGGCAAGCGAGGCCAGCGCGGGCAGCGCGAGCAACAACGCGCGGTCGCGTTCGTCTGACAACGCGCTGTCCGCCACGCTCACGAGTGTGGCCCACAGGGGCAGGGCCACATGGGGCTGAAGCAGCTGGTGGCGCCAGCGCCAGAGCGTCCAGAGCACGAGGGGCCAGGCGGGCCATGTGAACCAGACCAACAGCTTTGTCCAGCTGCGCCACTGCACATCGTCCAGCGGCGTTTGCAGAGCGGGTGGCGGCACAAGCCCGAGGTAGGCCGTGAGGGCGAACGCCGCCGCGAGGAGCAGGGTCGCCCACAACAAGGGATCGCGTGCCCTGACGCGGGCCTCGAGTGGCCAGTCGGTTTCCGGGTCGGGGAGCCTGGACTCGCGCCTCGAGCGCCACAGGACCAGCAGCAAGCCACTGGCAAGCAGCGTGGCGACCCACGGGGCACCACTCAGCACCAGCGCCACCACCGCCACACCCCAGGCCAGCACGGTGCGGCCGGGTTGGCGATTGCCCGCGTGCGCCAGGCGCGCGGCGGCGAACAGCAGCAACGACACCCCGGCCAGTCGCGCCAGGTCGGGCGTGGTTTCATGGGAGAGCTGGGCCAGCCCAAGGCAGGCCATGAGGGCGAGCAGGCCGGCATCTGCCAGCGCGCGGGCGTAGTCGGTGGGCCTCGCTTCACCGCCAAACGCGAAAGCCACGGGCTGGGCAGCGGGCTGGCGGGCGAGGTGGTACACGGTGTACCAGGTGCAGATCAGTGTGAGGGCCAGCAGCAGCGCGAACGGGATGCGCACAGCGAAATCGGCCGGTACGAAGGGGAGCAGCTTGATGAAGGCCGCTCCCAGCCAGTACGGCAAGGGACCCGCTTCCTCCGCGGCCACGCCGAGTACCTGCGGGTTCCACCAGCCGCTGTGGCCGGCCGCCATTTCCAGCATCACGCCGAAGGCGGACACATCGGCGTTCTTCCAGGGTTCGCGGCCGAGGAAGCCGGGGAGCACGTAGGCCACGCAGAACAGGATGAGTGCGAGCCGGGGCAGGCGGCGCACAGCCGACTGGGTGACGATGGCAGGGGTGGGCTGGTTCACTGCGGCGAATATACAGGGGGCACGCCTGTGGGGGCGAGCCGCCCTCGGGCGGAAATGGACGAAAAAAAAGCAGCCGGGTCGGGCTGCTTTTTCTGCGCAAGTTGCAGACACCCGGATTTCCGGGTGCCAGCGGCTTACTTGGCGGTCTTGGCGTAACGGTTGCGGAAGCGCTCCACGCGGCCACCCATGTTGTCCACGCTCTTCTGCGTACCGGTGTAGAAGGGGTGCGATTCGCTGGAGGTGTCCAGCTTGAACAGCGGCAGTTCGCGGCCGTCTTCCAGCTTGATGGTTTCTTTCGTGTTGGCGCAGGAGCGGGTCACGAACTTGAAACCGTTGGAGAGATCCTGGAAGCAGACTTCGCGGTAGTTGGGGTGAATGCCGTCTTTCATGGCGTTTCCTTCAGGTCAGGTGCCGCAGCCGCAACGAAACCATTTCGTTGTACTTGCCGCAATTAGCAAAGCTTTAAATTATAACCTCAACCGCCGCGACGCATCATGTCGAAGAATTCGGAGTTGTTCTTGGTCGATTTCATGCTCTTGAGCACCATTTCCATGGCCTCGATTTCGTCCATGTTGTACATGAACTGGCGCAGGATGCGGGTCTTCTGCAGGATCTCGGGCTGCAGCAGCAGTTCCTCGCGGCGGGTGCCACTGCGGTTGAGCTGGATCGACGGGAACACGCGCTTCTCATAGAGGCGGCGGTCCAGGTGGATTTCGCAGTTGCCGGTGCCCTTGAACTCTTCGAAGATCACTTCGTCCATGCGGCTGCCGGTGTCGACCAGCGCGGTGGCGATGATGGTGAGCGAGCCACCTTCCTCGATCTTGCGGGCGGCGCCGAAGAAGCGCTTGGGGCGTTGCAGGGCGTTGGCATCCACACCACCGGTCAGCACCTTGCCGCTGGAAGGCAGCACGTTGTTGTAGGCGCGGGCCAGGCGGGTGATGGAGTCGAGCATGATCACCACGTCCTTGCCGAGTTCGACCAGGCGCTTGGCGCGTTCGATCACCATTTCGGCCACGTGCACGTGGCGGGCAGCGGGTTCATCGAATGTGGAGGCGATCACCTCGCCACGCACCGTGCGCTGCATTTCGGTCACTTCCTCGGGGCGTTCGTCCACCAGCAGCACCATGAGCACCACTTCCGGGTGGTTGGCGGTGATGGCGTGGCACAGGTGCTGCATCATCACCGTCTTGCCGCTCTTGGGCGGCGCCACGATCAGGGCGCGCTGGCCGCGGCCGATCGGGGCAATGATGTCGATCACGCGGCCGGTGATGTTCTCTTCGCTCTTGATGTCCCGTTCCAGGCGCATCTGTTCCTTGGGGAACAGGGGCGTCAGGTTCTCGAACATGATCTTGTGCTTGTTGTCCTCGGGGGGCAGGCTGTTGATCTTGTCGAGCTTGTTGAGCGCGAAGTAGCGTTCGCCGTCCTTGGGGATGCGGACCTCGCCCTCGATCATGTCGCCGGTGTGCAGGTTGAAGCGGCGGATCTGGCTGGGCGAGATGTAGATGTCGTCGGTGCTGGCCGTGTAGCTGGTGTCCGGCGCCCTCAGAAAGCCGAACCCATCGGGCAGCACTTCCAGCACGCCGTCCGCGTACACCAGTTCACCGCCCTTGGCGCGCTTCTTGATGATGGCGAACATCAGCTCCTGCTTGCGCATGCGGCCGGTGTTTTCAATCTCAAGCGCTTCCGCCTGCTTGAGGACTTCAGACACGTGCAGTGCCTTGAGTTCGTTAAGGTGCATGGAATTCACTCCGAGAGGAGTTGAGTCAAAACCGGGGGAGGGGGCGCTGGCGTCCGGATGGCGGACGGTGCGCGAAGAGAGGGGCGGGGGCCTGTGAGGCTCGCTGCCGCAAATTATGACAGGAAATATGCGGCCGGTGAAAGGGCACCCGGGCATTGCACCCGGGCGCGCTCAATAAAAATCTTCAGGCCAGTTGCTGGTCGATGAACGCCGTGAGCTGAGCCTTGCTCACCGCACCCACCTTGGTGGCGGCCAGCTGGCCGTCCTTGAAGAGCATCAGGGTCGGAATGCCGCGAATGCCGAACTTGGCGGGCACGTCGCGGTTGTCGTCGACGTTGAGCTTGGCGATCTTGAGCTTGCCGTTGTACGAACCCGCCACTTCGTCGAGGATGGGGGCGATCATCTTGCACGGGCCGCACCATTCGGCCCAGAAATCCACCAGCACCGGCGCTCCGGCGTCCAGCACATCAGCCTGGAAGCTGGCATCGGAAACGTGTTTGATCAGGTCGCTGGCCATGATTCGTCCTAAAAGTCGTTGAACAGAGAGGGGTTACAGTTTGGGTCACATGCCAGCAGTTCAAGGTGTTCTCACACCCTCTGAGCGCACGGTCCGCCTCATTGTGACAGAAACCCCCATTTCCATGCCGCCTGTAAGCCCGATCCGCGATACCGGCTGGACGGCCCCGGGTGAGGGCCATCCGGCAGCCGGCCACTGGGCGCACTGCATTGCCTGCATTGACGGGTTTGCACGCGAACGGGGTGTGCCGGCAGGCCGGGTGGTGGTGCTCGTGCCTTATGCGCAGTTGATGGAGGCGGGCCGGCGAGCATGGGCAGCCTCTCATCCCAGCGGGTTCGCCCCTCGCTTCGAATCCAGCCGCAACTGGGCCGCCAGCATGCGGCCGTTTCTGCCCGGCCCCGGCGATCTCAGCATGGACATGGCGCGCGACAGCCTGATGGCCGCGGCCTTGGTCGACCGTGTGGCGCCGCTCCGGGCCGACCCCGCCTTGCGGGCCGTGATGGTGGGCCGACTGGTGGAGGCTGCGCGCCAGCTGGCACCGCTGGCGGCAGCGGTGCCGCCCGAAGACCGGCTGGCCTGGGCCGAGCCGCTGCGCGGTGCGATGGCGCCCACCGTGCTGTCGCTGAACTGGGAGGGCATGCTCGCCACGCTCGCGCTGACCTGGGCGAGCACGTCGGCCTATGCCACCGATGTGCTGTGGAGCGCCGACGCCATGCCCGGCGGCCAGGCCGATCTGCTGGTGGTGCTTCCCGGGTTTCAGGACGACCCTCTGGCGCGTGCGCTGGCGAACCGATGGGGCGACCACGCGCTGCTGCTGTCGCTCGACAACCAGGAGTTGACGGCAGGCAACGATTGCCGCCTGCACGCCTGCGGAGATGCCGAAGACGAGGCGCAACGTGCCGCGGCCTGCGTGATCGCGCAGATCAACCAGGGGCGTGTGCCCGTGGCCCTCGTGGCCAACGACCGCCTGCTCACCCGCCGCATCAGCGCCATGCTGCACGGCGTCGGGGTGCCGCTGCGCGACGAGACCGGCTGGAAACTCTCCACCACCCACGCGGCGGCACAGCTCATGAGCGTGCTGCGCGCGGTCGATGCGCGTGCGTCGATGGACGATGTGCTGGATCTGCTCAAGCAGGCGAGTGCCTGGCCTGAAGCGCAGGTGCAGCAGATGGAGCAGCTGGCGCGCGAGGCCGGCGTGTCCCGCTGGAAGGCGGCGCTGCAGCACACGCGTCTCTCGGCGGTCATTCCCGAAGGCCTGCCCGCGTGGATCGACAACCTGCAGAGCGCGCGGCCGTTGACCACCTGGCTCGCCGATCTGGCGCTGGCGCTCAAGGCCTGTGGCCTGTGGTCCGCGTTCGAAGCCGACCCTGCGGGGCAGCTGGTGCTGCAGTCGCTTCGCCTGGGTGAGGGGGCGGCCATGGAGCTCGCGGGTGTGGCGCAGGCCATTGACGGGGCACCGCGAAGCGGGGCACGTCTGTCGCTGAGCGCGTTCACGGCCTGGGTGCGCGACGTGCTGGAGGGCGCCAGCTTCATGCCGCGCAGCGCGGGCGATGCCGTGGTGGTGATCCTGCCCATGGCGCAGTTGCTGGGCCGCGTTTTCGCGGCCACGGTGGTGCCGGGCTGCGATGAAGTGCACCTGAGTCCCAGCCCGGAGCCCCCGGGCGAGTGGACGGCGGCTCAGCGCGAACTGCTGGGCCTGCCTTCGCGCGAGGTGCTGGCCTTGGCCGCCGCCGGCGCATGGAAGGTCACGATGGCCCTGCCGCAGGTCGACATGTTGTGGCGCACGCAGGACCGAGGCGAGGCCGTGTTGCCCAGCGCCTGGGTGCAGGCGTTGTCTGCACCGCCCGCTGAAGACCCGCGCGATCCGCGCCCGCTCACCGCCATGCCCCAGCACCGCCCCGCGCCTTCGGCGGGCGACGTGCTGCCCGACTCGCTGTCGGCCAGCGCCTACCAGGATCTGCGCGATTGCCCGTACCGTTTCTTCGCGCTGCGCCAGCTGCGGCTGGTCGAGGCCCCGGAGCTCGAGGCCGAGCCCGACCAGCGTGACATGGGCAACTGGCTGCATGCCGTGTTGCGTGCTTTTCACGAAGAGCGCGGCGATGCCCGGCCGGGCCGCGACGCGGACCGCGCACGGCTCGACGAACTGGCCGATGCCACCGCCACCGCAATGGGCCTCAATGCAGGCGAGGGCGGGGCGGGCTTTCTGCCCTACCAGGCGGTGTGGCCGGCGCTGCGCGAGGGGTACATGGACTGGCTCCAGGGTTTCGAGGCCGCCGATGGCATGCCGGGCCCGCGCTTCGTTCAGGCCGAAGCCGAGCGCACCGCCACCACAGGCCCCTGGAAGCTCTACGGCAAGCTGGACCGCATCGACGAGCAGCACAGCCCCGAGGGACCGATTCCCTTCGTGATCGACTACAAGACCGAGAGCCGCGCCCGGACCAACGACCGTGTGAAGGAGCCGCTGGAAGACACCCAGCTGGCCTTCTATGCCGCGCTGCTGCCGGACGACAACCTGCGCGCCGCGTACCTCAGCATCACCGACAAGCGCAGCGACAGTGGCAAGGACACGCCGACCTGGCTGGTCGAGCAGCCCGACGTGCTGATGGCGCGCGAAGAGCTGCGCGCCGGCCTCGCGCACGACATGGCGCGTGTGGCCGCCGGCCAGCCCATGCCCGCGCTGGGCGAGGGGCGCGTGTGCGATTTCTGCGCCGCGCGCGGCCTCTGCCGCAAGGACTTCTGGAGCCCCGCATGACGGCGCCCGCCTACCGCATCAACGGCGCGCCAGCCACGCGCGAAGCCTTCTACGTGCTGGCCTGCAATCCGGCGCGCAGCATCGCGGTGGAGGCCTGCGCCGGCGCGGGCAAGACCTGGATGCTGGTGTCGCGCATCCTGCGCGCCCTGCTCGACGGTTGCGCACCGCAGGACGTGCTGGCCATCACCTTCACCAAGAAGGCCGCGGGCGAAATGCGCGACCGCCTCAACACCGAGCTGCGGCGCTGGTCGGGTCTGACGGATGAAGCCCTGGCCGGGGAATTGCGCGCACGCGGCATGAGCGAGGCCGATGCCGCGCGGCGCGTGCCCGAGGCACGCAGCCTGCACCAGCGCGTGAACGCGCTGGGCCGATCGGTGCAGGTGCGCACCTTCCACAGCTGGTTTGCCGCGCTGCTGCGCGGTGCGCCGCTGTCCATGCTGCAGGAACTGCAGTTGCCGGTGCAATACGAACTGCTCGAAGACGACGCGCGGGCCGTGGCCCAGGTGTGGCCGCGCTTCTATGCCGCACTGGCCGCCAGCCCGGCCGAACGCCAGGACTTCATGGACAGCGTGGCCGAGCACGGCCGCCACCAGACCCTGAAAGCGTTGCACAACGCGCTCCAGAAGCGCGTCGAGTTCGCGCTGGCGGATGCGGCGGGCGTGGTGGAGTCCTCGGTCGAGCCCATGTCGGAGCGGTACCCCGAGTTCAGCGACGGCGAGAGCCCGGTGCAGTGGCTGGTGCACGATGCCCGCGCCGTCACGCTGCTGCGGGAAGCGGCCCAGGCGCTGGGCCGCGCCAGCGCGGTCACCTTCTCGGCCAAGGGCGTCGAGCTGGAACAGGCGCTGACGACCGCCCACGGCGCCGGCGTGCTCGCGGCGCTGCTGACGCAGAAAGACGAGCCGCGCAAATTCAGCGACAAGCTCGCCGGCATCGAGGCCGTGCGCGCCGCGCAGCAACTGGCGCTGCGCGCGCTCGAAGCGCTGCGCCAGCACCGCGCCTGGCTGCACCACCAGCGCCTGGCGCGCCTCACACGGGTGCTGCTGGCCAGCTTTGCCGCGTTCAAGCGCGAACGCGGCTGGGTGGACATGAACGATGTGGAAGGCGCCGCGCGCCGCTTGCTGGCCGATGCCGAACTGTCGGGCTGGTTGCAGCAGCGGCTGGACGCCCACTTGCGCCACGTGCTGATCGACGAATTCCAGGACACCAACCCCCTGCAATGGCAGGCCCTTTACGGCTGGCTCTCGGCCTACGCCGGCGCCGGCCCCGGTGAAGCACCCTGCGTGTTCCTGGTGGGCGACCCCAAGCAATCGATCTACCGCTTTCGCCGCGCCGAACCCCAGGTGTTCAAGGCGGCGCAGGCTTTCGTGGTGCAGGGGCTGTCTGGCGCCTTGCTCAGCTGCGACCACACGCGCCGCTGCGCCCCCGATGTGGTGGACGCCCTCAACGCCGCCATGGGCGCGGCGGTGCAGGCCGGCGAATACAGCAGCGACTACCGCGCCCACACCACCGAAAGCCAGGCACCGGGTGCAGTGCTGTGCCTGCCACAGGTGCCACGCAGCCTGCGCGAACGGCAGGACAGCGGCGATGGCGGCGAGCCCGTCTGGCGCGACAGCCTGAGTGAGGCACGTGTCTCGCTCGAAGACAGCCTGGCCGTTCTTGAAGCGCGGCAGGCGGCCGACTGGATTGCCGCCGAAGTGGGCGCCGGCCGCCTCGCGCTGGACGAGGTGATGGTGCTCGCCCGCCGCCGCGAGCGGCTGGGCTGGATGCACGAAGCACTGCGCGAGCGCGGGCTGCCGAGCGAGCAACCCGAAAAGCTCGAGCTGGGCGAAGCCCCAGCGGTGCAGGACGTGGTGGCCCTGCTCGATGCGCTGATGTCGACCCGGCACGACCTCAGCCTGGCACGCGCGCTGAAATCGCCTCTGTTCGGCTGGAGCGACGACGATCTTGCCCAATTGGCGCGCCTGCGGCTGCGCTGGACGCCTGCCCGCCTGGAGGGCGGCGCGCCCGCGGCCAGACCCAGCTGGTGGGACGTGCTGTGTCGCTTTGCGGCTTTGCCCACCGAAGAGCAGGCCAGCGTGGCCACCACGGCCGCAATGGCCGCCCGGTTTGCTGAAAGCGCGGAGCGACTCGCGCTGTACCGCAGCTGGCTGCTCGGCCTGCCGCCGCACGACGCGCTGTCGGCGCTGTACGACCACGGTGACGTGCTGGCGCGCTTCTCGCAAGCCGTGCCCGGCAGCCAGCGCGCCGCCGTGCTGGCGCAGTTGCGCGATCTGCTGGCGCAATCGCTGGCGCAGGACGGCGGGCGTTTTCTCACGCCGTACCGGCTGGTGCGCGCGCTCAAGGCGGGGGGCATTCCCGCCACACCGGTGCGAACGCATGGCGCCGTGCGCCTGCTCACCATCCACGGCGCCAAGGGCCTGGAAGCCCACACCGTGCTCATGCTGGACACCGCGAGCGGTTCCGCACGGCCCGAGAACATGGGGGTGCTGGTGGAATGGCCGGGCGAAGAACCGTTGCCGCGCCGCTTCATTTTTCTGGCGAGCGAAAAGTCGCCCCCCGCGTGCGCCGCAGATGCGTTGCGGCAGGAGCAGGAGGCGCGCTCGCTCGAAGAGCTCAACGCGCTTTACGTGGCGCTGACCCGGGCCGAGTCCCGTCTCGTGATCTCCAGTTTCGAGCCGCACCAGCGCAGCACCACCACCTGGTTCGACCGCTTGCAACCCTTGGCCACGCCACTGGAAGCTCCCACGCCCCTCACCCTGGAAGAGGCTGCAACCGAAACGGTGGCACAGACCTACACCCTGCCCAGTCTGCCTGCGCTGGCCGTTGCGTTCGCGCCCGCAGCTCCGGCGCTCACGGCTGAGCCAGTGGACGACATCTTCAACCGCATAGGCCTGGCGCTGCACCGCCTGCTGGAATGGCGGCCCACGCCGGTGCGGGATTTCCAGTGGACGCCCGATCACGTGCAGGCCGTGGCGCGCGAGTTCTCGCTGGATGCGGCGCAGGCACGCGATGCCCTGGCCATGGCAGACCGCATCGTGAAAGGTGAGGCCGCCTGGGCCTGGGACGAGGCCGCGCTGGACCATTGGGGCAACGAGGTGGCGCTGCTCCACCAGGGCGAGTCGTTGCGGCTCGACCGGCTCGTGCGCCGCCGCGACAGCGCCGAGTGGTGGGTGCTGGACTACAAGAGTGCCGCACGGCCCGAACTCGATCCGGCCAAGGTGGCCCAGATGCACGGCTACCGCGCCGCCATGGCACTGGCCCGCCCCGGCGAGCGGGTGCGGCTGGCCTTCATCAACGCGCAGGGCCGGCTCATCGAGCTGGCCGATGCTTCCTTTTCTTCATGACCGATATCCCCAGTTCCTTGTCTGTTGACGTCGCCGTGATCGGTGGCGGCCCCGCCGGCCTCATGGCCGCCGAGCGCCTGAGCCGCGCCGGGCTGACCGTGCACCTGTTCGATGCCATGCCCTCGGTCGGTCGCAAGTTCCTGCTCGCCGGCAAGGGCGGCATGAACCTCACGCACGCCGAAGCGCTGCCCAGCTTCCTCACCCGCTATGGCGACCGGGCCGCACAGATCGGCCCACTGCTCGACGCCTTCGGCCCCCAGGCCGTGCGCGACTGGGCCGAAGGCCTGGGCATCACCACCTTCGTCGGCAGCTCGCAGCGCGTCTTTCCCACCGACATGAAGGCCGCGCCGCTGCTGCGCGCATGGCTGCACCGCCTGCGCCATCCGGCGAGCGGCGGCGTTCCCGTGAGCTTCCATATGCGCCACCGCTGGACCGGTTGGCGTGGTGACACCCTGTGCTTCGAAACGCCGCAGGGCCCGCTGGCGGTGCAGGCGCGCGCGACGCTGCTCGCCCTCGGCGGTGCAAGCTGGGCGCGCCTGGGCTCCGACGGTGCGTGGGTGCCGTGGCTGCAGGAACAGGGCATCGATATCGCTCCGCTGCAACCGAGCAACTGCGGTTTCGACGTGGCGGGTGGATGGAGCCCATTCTTCGTGGAACGCTTCGCGGGCCAGCCGTTCAAGTCCGTCGCCGTGCGGGCCACCGACAGCCAGGGCCGCAACTTTCACCGCAAGGGCGAGTTCGTGGCCACGGCCACGGGCGTGGAAGGCAGCCTGATCTATGCGGTGTCTGCCTTGTTGCGCGACGAAATCCAGCGCCAGGGGCGCGCCACGTTCGAGCTGGACCTGCTGCCAGACCGTTCACCCGAACAGGTGCTGGCCCAGGTGGCGCATCCGCGCGGCTCGCGCAGCCTTTCCAGCCACCTCAAGAGCCGCCTGGGGCTGGACGGCATCCGGATGGCCATCGTCAACGAACTGGTCGACAAGGCCACGCTGCACGACCCCGCGCGCCTGGCCGTGGCGTTGAAGGCCGTCCCTGTCACGGTGGTTGCCGCAAGGCCCATCGACGAAGCGATCAGCAGCGCGGGTGGGGTGCGATGGGAGGGGCTGGATGAACACCTGATGGTCCAGGCCCGCCCGGGCCTGTTCTGCGCCGGTGAAATGCTGGACTGGGAAGCGCCCACCGGGGGTTATCTGCTGACCGCCTGCCTGGCCAGCGGTGTGGTGGCAGGCGAGGGCGCACTGCGCTGGTTGCAGCGCGAGGTGCGCTGAAGGTTCAGTCCTCCAGCGCTCGCAGGTTCAGTTCGTAAGACTTGCCCAGCCACAGCGCGCCATCGCGGTGATCGCTCAGCGCGTCGCCCGTGTTGGGGTGGATGAAGACATCCAGAGAGCCGTGGTTGAGAGACAGCCAGCCCACCACGTGGGCGAATTCGGCAGCATCGAAGGCCAACTGGTAGGTCCAGACCGGGTGCGGTCCGACAGGTTTTTCGTGGAAGCGCCCGATCTCGACACGCGATGAAAGCTCACGTGCAACAACTTCACGCAAGTCCCAGGCGGCATCCCGGGTGACCGCTCCGAAGTACACGTGGGCGTGCCAGCTGGTGATGGAGGCGGGATCGCGCACGGACATGATGGGACGGGAAGAGAAAAAAGGTGACGAGCCTTGACCCCGGCACTGGATTCACAGTTAGGGCTGCTTGGTTCCCCACCTGACCCGGTTGGCCGCTTCACCATGCGGGAAGGCCCGTCGGGGTCGATTGTAGGCGATGGGGTGTGCGTGCGCTGGGGCATATGGCAATACCCCGCCGCGTAGAATCGTTGCCATGTCCTATGTCGTTCTGGCCCGCAAATACCGCCCGCGCAATTTCACCGAAATGGTGGGGCAGGGCCATGTGGTGCAGGCGCTCTCGAACGCCCTGACGACGCAGCGGCTGCACCATGCCTACCTGTTCACGGGGACGCGCGGGGTGGGCAAGACCACGGTGTCGCGCATTCTGGCCAAGTCGCTGAACTGTCTGGGCGCGGACGGGCAGGGCGGCATCACCGCCGAGCCCTGTGGTGTGTGCCAGGCCTGCAGGGACATCGACAGCGGCCGTTTCGTCGACTACACCGAGCTCGATGCCGCTTCCAACCGGGGCGTGGACGAGGTTCAGGCCCTGCTGGAGCAGGCGGTCTACAAGCCGGTGCAGGGGCGCTTCAAGGTCTTCATGATCGACGAGGTGCACATGCTGACCAACACGGCGTTCAACGCCATGTTGAAGACGCTGGAAGAGCCGCCCGAATACCTCAAGTTCGTGCTGGCCACGACCGACCCGCAGAAGGTGCCTGTGACGGTGCTTTCGCGCTGCCTGCAGTTCAACCTGCGCCCCATGGCGCCCGAGACGGTGCTTGAGCACCTGCAGCAGGTGCTGCAGGCCGAGCAGGTGCCGGCGGATGTGCAGGCCTTGCGCCTGCTCTCGCGCGCCGCGCGGGGCTCGATGCGCGACGCGCTCTCGCTGACCGACCAGGCGATTGCCTTTGGTGGTGGCCAGTTGCAGGAAGCCACGGTGCGCCAGATGCTGGGCGCGGTGGACCGTTCCTATGTGCTGCGCCTGATCGATGCGCTGGCGCGTGCCGATGGCGCCGCGGTGGTCGACACGGTCGACGCGCTGCGCCTCAATGGCCTCAACGCCGCGTCGACGCTGGAGGAAATGACCGGCGTGTTGCAACGCATGGCGGTGCTGCAGGCCGTGCCCGGCCGCGCACAGGCCGAAGGCCTGGAAGATCCCGATGAAGCGCAGATTGCGCAACTGGCCCAGAGCCTGCCGGCCGACGAGACCCAGCTGCTCTACAGCCTGTGCCTGCATGGCCGGGGCGAGCTGGGCCTGGCGCCCGACGAGTACGCCGCGCTCACCATGGTGTTGCTGCGGCTCATGGCTTTCAAGCCCGCCAACACGGCCCCTGGTGCCGCGGCGGAAAAAAAAACACTGAAAACGCCTGAAGCGCCCGCAGCGGTGGCGCCTGCGCCGCCGCCCATGGTGCGGATTCCGGTGGTTGAAACGCCTCCGGCCCCAACTGTGCGTGCGCCCATCGCCGCGCCTGCCACGGCACCGGTGGTGGCCCGCCAGACACCCGCAGCTGCCCCGGTAGCTGCGCAGCTGCCCGCAGAACCACCTGTCGACGATGCACCCTGGCCCGAAGACGATGGCCCGCCCTGGGAAGAGGCCGAGCCCGCGCCCCGGCGTGTGGTGGCCATTCCCGTGCGCGACGCCGGCGAGCCGGGCCCGCTGGACCAGCCTGCGCCGGCCGAAGCACATGGCGCCCAGACGGTGTTGCCTGCGGCACCCGGCGGCAGTGTCGAAGGCGATTTCTGGTTCGACACCGTGATGCAGCTCGCGCGTGCGGAAGCGATCACGGCGCTCGTTCGCGAGCTGGGCCTGCAGTCGCAACTGGTGGCGCGCGACACCGACCAGTGGATGCTCCGCGTGGAGCGCAGCTCGCTCAACCAGGGCAATACCCGCGAGCGCCTGAGCACCGCGTTGCAGACGCTCGGCCACACGGTGCGACTGGTGGTGGAGATCGGCAGCGTGTCCGACTCCCCCGCCCGCCGCATCGCCGCGGAGGCCGCACGCCGCCAGCGCGAGGCCGAGGCGCACATCATGAGCGACCCCTTCGTGCAGTCCATGATGCGCGACTTTGGCGGCAAAATCGTGCCCGGCACCCTCAAGGCCATCACGGCCTGAAGCCCCTTTCTTTCAATCGGAAACCCAAGGAAAACCATGTTCAACAAAGGACAACTCGCCGGCCTGATGAAGCAGGCCCAGGCCATGCAGGACAACCTGAAGAAAGCCCAGGACGAGCTGGCCTTCATCGAAGTCACGGGCGAGTCCGGCGCCGGCCTGGTGAAAGTGCTCATGACCTGCAAGCACGACGTCAAGCGCGTCACCATCGACCCCAGCCTGCTGGCCGATGACAAGGACATGCTCGAAGACCTCGTGGCTGCTGCGTTCAACGCCGCGGTGCGCAAGGCCGAGGAAACCTCGGCCGAGAAGATGGGCAAGATCACGGCGGGCATGCCGGGCTTGCCTGGCGGCATGAAGTTCCCCTTCTGATCGGTACGGGCCAACACCCCACCGATGGCTGAAACCCACTCGCTGGAACTGCTGGTGCAGGCGCTGCGCCGCCTGCCCGGGGTCGGTGTGAAATCGGCGCAGCGCATGGCATTCCATCTGCTGCAGCACGACCGCGACGGCGCGTTGCATCTGGCGCGCGCGCTGGAACATGCCACCGCATCGGTGAAGCACTGCAGCCTCTGCCACACCTTTACAGAGGACGATGTCTGCCCGACTTGCAGGGACCCGCGCCGCGACCGCACTCAGCTCTGCGTGGTGGAGACGCCGGCCGATCAGGCCGCGATGGAACGCACCGGTGCCTACAAGGGGCTGTTCTTTGTGCTCATGGGCAAGCTCAGCCCGCTCGATGGCGTGGGCCCGCGAGACATCGGTCTGCAGAAGCTCTTCGACCGCATCGCTGCGCCTGCGGCGCCAGGTGAGCCCGAGGTGCGCGAGGTCATTCTGGCGACCAACTTCACCGCCGAAGGCGAGACCACCGCGCACGTGATTGCGCAGGCGCTCAAGGGACGCCCCGATGTGCAGGTGACCCGGCTGGCGCGCGGTGTGCCGGTGGGCAGTGAACTCGAATACGTGGACCTGGGCACCATCGCCCATGCCCTGGTGGACCGGCGCTGATCGGCGCCTTCTGTTTCAAAGAGCGCATCATGAAACTGGCTGGATTGACGGTGGCCTACTGGTCGGTTCTGGTGGCCTCATTGCTGCCGCTGGGCTGCGCCTGGCTGGCGAAATCGGGCACGTTATCGAAGTCACGCCGCGAAGGGGGCTTTGACAACCACAACCCGCGCGAGTGGCTCGCACGACAGACCGACTGGCGCGCGCGTGCCAACGCGGCCCAGGCCAACAGCTTCGAAGTGCTGCCGTTCTTCATCGGCGCGGTGATCATCGCGCACCAGCTCGGCGCCTCGCAGATGCGGCTCGATGTCCTGGCCTTCCTGTTCGTCGTGTTGCGGGTGCTCTTCATCATGATGTACGTCGCCAACATGGCCACCGCGCGCAGCGTGGTGTGGACCGTCGCACTGGTGGTCAACATCGCCATCCTGTTCGTCTGATCTCGAGCGCGGGCCGTTACATCGGCTTGCATTTGCGCTCGGTACAAACCCGCTCGGGATTGGTCCTGATGCGGGTTTTCTGTTGTCCTCTTAGTCTCAAGACCATCAAAGAAGAGAGTGTCAAGAGAGGACAAGCGTGTGATGTGGAGCCGCCGAAACTGGGGTCGTGCCTGTGCACTGGGCGTTGCTGCCGTTGCCATGCCGTCCCTGCGCGCCCAGCCGGCTCCCGCCGCGCCCACGCTGCCACGGCCCGGTGCCACCAAACTGGCGATCGCCGTCGACAACCGCACCTCGTTCTGCTACCTGCCGCTGACCATTGCCGAACGCCTGGGCTATTTCGCGCAGGAAGGCCTGGACGTGGAAGTGCGCGAGTTCCCCGACTCAGCCCAGTCCCTGCAAGCCGTGCAGACGGGTGCGGCGCATGTGCTTTCAGGTCCTTACGCCAGCACCATTGCGCAGCAGGCGCGGGGGCAGAGCCTTCAGTCATTCGTGTTGCAGGGCCGCGCACCGCAGGTGGTGGTGGGCGTGTCGCTCGAAACCATGGGGCACTACCGGGGCGTGGCCGATCTGCGTGGCCGCCGGGTGGGCGTCATGGCGACCAGCGCGGCATCACACCGCGTGGCGAGCCTGGTGCTCGGCAAGGTGGGGTTGCGTGCCACTGACGTGCAATACGTTCCGCTGGCCAATTCCGCGGCGGCGGTGCAGGCCTTCCGCCGCGGCGAGCTCGACGCCATCAGCTACACCGACCCCACCGTGACGCAACTGGAGCAGATGGGCGCGCTCAAGGTGGTGGCCGACACGCGCAGCACGCGCGGCACGGCCGAAGTGTTTGGCGGGCCCATGCCGTCGGGCTGCCTCTGCGTGCCGGGTTCTTTCCTCACCCAGTACCCCAAGGCCAGCCAGGCCATGGCGGACGCGATGGTGCATGCGCTCAAGTGGCTGCAGACCGCGGGGCCGTCCGACATCATCAAGGCGGTGCCGGAGCGCCATTTCCAGGGCGATCGCGCGCTCTATCTGGCGGCTTTCACCCGCGTGCGCGAGGCCTGGACGGTCGACGGCCTGATGCCGGATACCGGCCCTGCCACGGCCGCGCGCATGCTCGCGCAGTTCGAGGAGCCGGGTTCTTTGCAGCGCGTGGATCTGGCGCTGACCTTCACGAACGACTTCGCCCGCAAGTCCAAGGCCCGTTTCCGCGCCTGACCTGGGCAGCCCGTCAGTTCTTCTTTTCAGATTTGCCGCTCGAGGCCACGCGGGTCTTGCTGTTGTTCGTGGTCTTGGCCTTGGCCTTCACCGGTTGTTTGGCCGTGGGTGATGCCTTGCGAACCGGCGCCTTCGCGGCCGACTTCTGCGCCGCCGGCTTCTTCGCTGCGGTGGCCTTGGCAGTTGTCACACGCTGGGGCAGCATGAGCGTGACGTTCTGACCCTGCTTGAGCGTGGCGTTCACGGCCAGCTTGTTCCAGCCGGCCACGCTCACCGCGCTCACACCATAGCGCTGGGCCAACCGGGTCACGTTCTCGCCCTTGCGCGCCTTGACGACGGTGCGCCTGAGCACGATTTCAGGTTGAAGGCTGATCTGGCCGTTGTCGGCCACGTGCACCGGCACATCTCCATTGCGCTTGTCGGAGCGCAGCACCAGCAGGCTGGAGCCGGCGCGCACCTGCATGCGCGGCGGGATGTTGTTGACGGCCCGCAGCTCCGATTCGCTCATGCCCACACGGTCAGCGGCCTGCGCCACCGACATGGTGGTAGGCACGACCCAGGCCGTCCAGCTCGCCAGGGGGCCGGTGTGGTACTGCAGGTTGCGCTGGAAGATGACGGCGTTGTCCCATGGCAGCAGCACATGGGGCGTGCCGGCCGCCATCACGATGGGCTGGCGCAGCGAGGGGTTGAGCGCCCGGAAGTCCTTTTCCTCGACCTCGGCGAGCCGGGCGATGAGCGCCACGTCCATGTCGCGCTCCAGGGCCACGGTGTCGAAGAAGGGGTGGTTGCCGATGAGGGGCAGGGTGGTGTTGTAGGCGTCTGGCCGCGCCATGATGTTCTTCACCGCCTGCAGCTTGGGCACGTACATGCGCGTTTCCGCGGGCATACTGAGGTCGGTGTAGCCGGTGGGTTTGCCGGCGCGCTGGTTGTTGGTGATGGCGCGGTTGACGTTGCCCTGGCCCCAGTTGTACGCGGCGAGCGCAAGGTGCCAGTCGCCGAAGCGGCCGTACAGCTGCTGCAGGTAATCCAGCGCGGCACGTGTGGAGGCGAGCACGTCGCGCCGGTCGTCGCGGAAGGCGTTCTGCTTCAGGTCGAACGACTGGCCGGTGGCGGGCATGAACTGCCACATGCCGGCGGCGCGTGCGCTCGAGACGGCCTGCGGGTTGAACGCGCTTTCAATGAAGGGCAGCAGGGCCAGCTCCATCGGCATGTTGCGGCGCTCGATCTCCTCCACGATGTGGAACAGGTAGCGGCTGGAGCGCTCGGTCATGCGCTGCATGTAGTCGGGGCGGGTGGCGTACCACTGCTCGCGGTCGCGCACCAGGTCGCCTTCCAGGTCGGGCATGGCAAAGCCACGGCGGATGCGGTCCCAGAGGTCGGCCGGTGCGTCCAGCGTGAGCACGCCGGGCAGGTTGGTCTCGGCGGTGCCGATGGTGCTGAGCGGTATGTCGCTCGGCAGTCGGTAGGACGGCAGGCGCGGTGCGTTTGCAATGGCCGGCGGCGGCACCGGGTTGGCGGCTGTGGCCGGGGCGGCTTCGGGCAGTGCGGTGGTGGCACAACCCGACACCAGCAGCGCCAGGGCGACGCCGGCGCACGCCAGCCAGCGGCGGGGCAGGTGGAAAGCCGGGGAGGTGGCGGCCGGGGATGCAGGCGGGAAGGCGGGCAGGAAGGCTGGGGTCATCTGAAAACGTTTTTCCATTCGCGGAGCGTGGCGAAAACCGACACGGCATCGGTGGGAGTGCCCGGCTCGTGGGCCTGGGCGGACTGCACGACCGCGGTTTCGCCCGTGCGCAGGAAGGGATTGATCTGTTTTTCCAGCCCGATGGAGCTGGGCAGCGTGGGAAAGTTCTGTGCGCGTTGCGCCTCGCATCGGGCGGTGTAGGCCAGCAGCTCGGCATTGCCGGGTTCCACGGCCTGCGCAAACCTGAGGTTGGAGAGCGTGTACTCGTGGGTGCAGCACACGCGGGTGTTGGCGGGCCGGGCGGCCAGCTTGTTGAGCGAGTCCAGCATCTGGGCCGGCGTGCCCTCGAACAGGCGGCCACACCCACCAGAGAACAGCGTGTCGCCGCAGAACAGCAGCGGCATGCCGTCCATCGCGGGCGTGTAGTAGGCAATGTGGCCGGCGGTGTGGCCAGGCACTTCAATGACTTCGAAGCGCAGGCCGATCACGTCCACGGCCTCGCCTTCACCCACGCGCTGCAGCGGCTCCGGCATGGGCTCGTAGGCCGGGCCGATGACGCGCGCGCCCGTGGCATCGCGGAGTTCCGCGACGCCGCCGGTGTGGTCGGCGTGGTGGTGGGTGATGAGGATCGTGTCGAGTCGCAGGCCGGTCTGCTTCAGCCAGCGCAACACACCGTCGGCCTCGCCAGGGTCCACCACCAGGGCCTGTTGACCGTCGTGCAGGGCCCAGATGTAGTTGTCGCTGAAGGCCGGTATGGGAATGAGGTGCATGGGGCTTTGTCGGGTGAGGGCGTGTAGAGTGCGGGGCTGGCCTTCCCGGTGGTTTGCAGTGTCGCAGACTTCCTGCCGGAACCGGCATCGGCCCCACACCGCACATGACCGCAAAAATTATAGGGTTGACCGATTGGTTTTCGACCGCGCCCGGCCAGTACCTGCTGGCCTGGGAGCAGGCCCAGTTCGACCTGGCGGTGGCCGACCTCTTTGGCTACAACGCCTTGCAGCTGGGTCTGGCGGAGCTCGACGGCCTGCAGGCCAACCGCATGCCGCACCGCTGGCTGGCCTTGCCCGAAGAATTGTCGATGGGCGAAACGCCGGTGCCCGAGGGGCAGCGCCCCCGCGTCGCGCTGATCACCGACGCGGCGGCCCTGCCCTTCCCCGCCGCCAGCCTGGACCTCGTGGTGCTGCCGCACACGCTGGAGTTCAGCGCCGATCCGCACCACGTGTTGCGCGAAGTGGAGCGTGTGCTCGTGCCGGAAGGCCGCGTGGTGATCTCGGGCTTCAACCCCACCAGCCTGTGGGGCCTGCGCCAGGGGCGCGGCAGGCTCTGCGGCCGGCTGGGCCTCAACGCCTTCGGGGCGTCCAGCCTGTACCTGCCGGAGGCCGGCGATTTCATCGGCCCCTGGCGGTTGCGCGACTGGCTGCGCCTGCTCGGGTTCGATCTGGAGTCGGACCGCTTCGGCTGCTACCGCCCGGCCATGAACACCGAGAAGTGGCTGCAGCGCTACGCCTGGCTGGACCGAGCAGGTGCCCGGTGGTGGCCCATCTTCGGGGCGGTCTATTTCGTGGTGGCGGTGAAGCGTGTGCGCGGCATGCGCCTGCTCGGCCCGGCCTGGAAGCCACGCCGCGCCACCTCGTCGGCACCGGTGTCGGTGACGCACCGGCACTGACCGCCGGCGACCGATTTTTTCTTGTATTCAGGAGTTCTGTTTGAGTTTGAACCACGTGGTGATCTACACCGATGGCGCCTGCAAGGGCAACCCCGGCCCCGGCGGCTGGGGCGTGTACCTCAAGTCGGAGGGTTTCGAGAAGGAGCTGTGGGGCGGTGAACGCGCCACCACCAACAACCGCATGGAACTCACCGCGGTGATCGAGGGCCTCGCGGCGCTCAAGCGGCCTTGTCAGGTGTCGCTGTACCTGGACAGCCAGTACGTGCGCCAGGGCATCACCGAATGGATCCACGGCTGGAAACGCAAGGGCTGGGTCACGGCGGCGAAGCAGCCCGTGAAGAACGCCGACCTGTGGCGCCGGCTGGATGAACTGGTGCATGGAGGCGTGCACCAGATCGAATGGCACTGGGTAAAAGGCCATGCCGGCGACCCCGGCAACGAGCGCGCCGACGCGCTGGCCAACCGGGGCGTGCCGGTCTAACCGCCCGCCCGTTTCTGCCGGTCCTACAGGGGAAATCCTGTCGCCGGCCGTGTTCGCCGCTGCTACATTTCGTTTCATCGATCTGTCCCATGCCCCTGCCGGGCATGGCGTCCCTTCTCCTGGCAGTGGAATCCATGGCGAACAAAGTGCTTTACGTGTGTGTGGCCGTGGCCGGCATCGGGCTGGCCTCGGGTGCGGCCTGGTGGCTGCAGCATCGGGAGGCACCGGCCCCTGCCGCCTCCGCGGCGGGCACCGCAAAAGCGGGTGCCGGACCGGCAGCCGGTGCGCCCGGCGTGGAGGTCACCCAGGTCAAGGCGATCCGCTTGCAGGACGACGCGCAGGCGGTCGGCACCCTGCGTTCACGCCAGAGCGTCACCCTCAAGCCGGAGACCAGCGGGCGGGTGGCGCAGATCGCCTTCAACGAGGGCGCACGCGTCAGAACCGGCCAGTTGCTGGTGCAACTCGACGACACGTTGCAGCGCGCCGAACTCAGCCAGGCGCAGGCGCAGCTCTCCATTGCCCGGGCCAACCTCAAGCGCAACCAGGAGCTGGTGGCGCAGAACTTCGTGGCACAGCGCGTGGTCGAGGAAAGCCAGGCCAGCCTGCAGGTGGCCGAGGCGCAGGTGGCACTGGCCGAGGCGCGGCTCAAGCGCATGCGCATCACCGCGCCCTTCGCCGGCACGGTGGGCCTGCGCAGCATCAACCTCGGGGCCTACGTGAAGGATGGCGACGACCTGGTGAACCTGGAGGACACCTCCATGCTCACCGTGGACTTCCGTCTGCCCGAGCGTTATCAGACACAGCTCGCACCGGGGCAGGCGGTGCAGGTGCAGCTCGACGCCTTGCCCAACCGCCCGTTCGAGGCCAAGGTGCTCGCGGTCGATCCGCTGCTGGACGCCAACGGCCGCTCCATCGCCGTGCGCGCGGCGATGCCGCCAGCGTCCGACAACGTGCTGCGCCCCGGCATGTTCGCGCGCGTGCTGATCGTTTTCTCTGTGAATGAACGTGCGCTGGTGGTACCGGAGGAGGCGCTGGTGCCCCAGGCCGGCAAGCAATACGCGTATGTGCTGGATGTGCAGGGCGAAGGCGATGCGAAGAAGCGCCTGTCTCGCCGCGTGGAGGTGGCGCTGGGCGCGCGCCGGGGTTCGGAGGTGGAGGTGGTGCGCGGGCTTCAGCTCGGTGACACCGTGGTCGTCGCGGGCCAGCAAAGGCTGCAGCGCGACGGCACGGCGGTGCGTGTGGTGAACATGCCCGCACCCACCACCGGCGAGGCGCAGCCAGCGCCGGCCCGCTGATCCGGTCACACCCGCCCGGGAGTTCTGATGCAACTGCCTGAAATTTCCATCCGGCGCCCGGTTTTCGCCTCGGTGCTCTCGCTGCTCATCCTGCTGGTGGGCATCGTGTCGTTCAACGGCCTCACGGTGCGCGAGTACCCGAAGATCGACGAGCCCACCGTCACCGTCTCCACGCGCTTTGGCGGGGCTTCGAGCGAGGTCATCGAATCGCAGGTGACCAAGCCGCTGGAGGACTCGCTCGCGGGCATCGAGGGGCTGGACGTGATCACCTCGATCAGCCGGCAGGAGCAGAGCCAGATCACCGTGCGCTTCAAGCTGGAGCGCGACCCCGACTCCGCCGCCGCCGATGTGCGCGACAAGGTCAGTCGCGTGCGCCAGCGCCTGCCGCAGGACGTGGACGAACCCGTGATCGCCAAGGTCGAGGCCGACGCCTCGCCCGTGATCTGGCTGGCCCTCACGTCGGACACGCACAGCGCGTTGCAGCTGAGCGATTTCGCCAACCGCCTGGCCAAGCCGTTGCTGCAGACAGCACCGGGCGCGGCCGAAGTGCGGGTGTATGGCGAGCGGCGCTATTCCATGCGCGTCTGGCTGGACCCGGACCGCCTTGCCGCCTACGCGCTCACCGTGCAGGACGTCGAGGACGCGTTGCGCCGCTCGAACCTGGAGGTGCCGGCCGGCCGCATCGAAAGCACGCTGCGTGAATTCAACGTCACCGCCGCGACCGATCTGCAGACGCCCGCGCAGTTCACCGCGGTGGCGATCCGCAATGTGAACGGCCAGACGATCCGCATTGGCGACGTGGCGCGGGTGATGCAGGCGCCGCAGGACGAGCGCACCTCGGTGCGCCTCAATGGCCGCGACGCGGTCTCGCTGGGCGTGATCCGCCAGGCCACCGCCAACCCGCTGGAGCTCTCGGCGGCGGTGCGCCAGATGCTGGACAAGGTGCGGCAGGACCTGCCCGCCGGCGTGAACGTCGACATCGCCAACGACAACTCGGTCTTCATCGACCGTTCGATCAAGGCCGTGTACACCACGATCGCCGAGGCGGTGGTGCTGGTGGCGCTGGTCATCTTCGTGTTCCTGCGCACGCTGCGGGCTTCGGTGATTCCGCTGGTGACCATTCCTGTGAGCCTGATCGGCGCGTTCGCCCTGATGGCGCTGTTCGGTTTCTCGATCAACACGCTCACGCTGCTGGCGCTGGTGCTGGCGATCGGTCTGGTGGTGGACGACGCGATCGTGATGCTGGAGAACATCTACCGGCACATCGAGGAAGGCATGAAGCCGTTCGATGCGGCGATCCAGGGCGCGCGCGAGATCGGTTTTGCCATCGTGGCCATGACGCTCACGCTGGCGGCGGTGTACGCGCCGCTGGCCTTCACGCCGGGGCGCACCGGCCGGCTGTTTGCCGAGTTCGCGCTGGCGCTGGCGGGTGCGGTGGTGGTGTCGGGTTTCGTGGCGCTCACGCTCTCGCCCATGCTGTGTTCCAAGCTGCTGCGGCACAACCCCAACCCGGGGCGTTTCGACCGCGGCATGGAGTCCGTGCTGAATGCGATCACGCGCGGGTTCAGCCGGGTGCTGGGCGCCTCGTTGAAGGTGCGCTGGCTGGTGGTTGCCGTCATGGCCGCCAGCGCGCTGGGCAGCTGGTGGATGCTGCAGACCATGCGCCAGGAGCTCGCACCGATCGAAGACCGGGGCGTGATCCTGGCCAACATCAACGGGCCGGACGGCGCCACGCTGGCCTACACCCGCCGGTACGCCGAAGCCATCGAGGCCATCGGCCGCGACTACCCCGAGTTCGACCGTGTGTTTGCCAACGTGGGCAACCCGTCGGTGGCACAGGGCACCGTGTTCATGCGCGCGCTGCCCTGGGAGGAGCGCGAACGTTCAACGCAACAGATCGCTCGCGAACTCACGCCACGGCTGGCCGGGCTTCCCGGCATCAGCGCCTTTCCCATCACGCCGCCTTCGCTGGGGCAGGGGTTCCGGGAGCGGCCGGTCAACTACGTGATCGTCACCTCCGACAGCTACGAGAACCTGGCGCAGACGGTGCGCAAATTCCAGGACGCCCTGAGCAAGAACCCGGGCCTTGTGCAGATCGACACCGACCTGCGCCTGAACAAGCCCGAGATCCGCATGGACGTGGACCGCGAGCGCGCCGCCGACATGGGCGTGAACGTGGACGCGATCGCCCGAACGGTGGAGACGATGCTGGGCGGGCGCATCGTGACGCGCTACAAGCGCGACGGCGAGCAGTACGACGTGGTGGTGCAGACGGTGTCGGGCAACCGCAGCACGCCCGAGGACATCGACCGCCTGTTCGTGCGAGGGCGCAACGGCGCGATGATTCCGCTGGCCTCGCTCGTCAAGATCAGCGAGGTGGTGGTGCCACGCGAACTCAACCACTTCGGCCAGCGCCGCAGCGCATCGCTCACCGCCAACCTCGCGCCCGACTATTCGCTGGGCGAAGCGCTGCAGTTCATGGACCAGACCGCGCGCGAGGTGCTGCCGGCGGGTTACACCACCGACCTGAACGGCCAGAGCCGGGAATTCCGCAATGCCTCGGGCTCGTTGGCCATCGTGTTCGCGCTGTCGTTGCTGTTCATCTACCTCGTGCTCGCCGCGCAGTTCGAGAGCTTTGTCGATCCGTTCATCATCATGCTCAGCGTGCCGCTGTCGATGATGGGCGCGCTGCTGGCGCTCAAGCTCACGGGTGGGACGATCAACGTGTTCAGCCAGATCGGGCTCATCACGCTGGTGGGCCTGATCACCAAGCACGGCATCCTGATCGTGGAGTTTGCCAACCAGCTGCGCGATCAGGGGCTGGAGAAATTCGAGGCGGTGCGGCAGTCCGCCGCGCTGCGCCTGCGGCCCATCATGATGACCACCGGCGCCATGGTGCTCGGCGCCATTCCGCTGGCGCTGGCCTCGGGCGCGGGCGCCGAGAGCCGCCAGCAGATCGGCTGGGTGATCGTGGGTGGCATGAGCGTGGGCACGCTCTTGACGATCTTCGTGGTGCCGACCATGTACACGCTGCTCTCGCGCGACAAGTCGCATTCACGGGAGAAGGCGGCTCAGCACGAAGGCAGTGACGGCGCGGTTCCGGCCAAGTAGAAGCGGGCGCTGAGCAGGCTCAGATCGCGCCGTCGAACATCATCACGTCGACCGCATCGCCCGCGGCCACGTTGCCCTGGCCGTGGTGCAGCACGATCAGGCCGTTGGCCTGGACCATCGAACTCAGCACGCCCGAGCCCTGGTTGCCCGTCGTGCGCACGCTGAGCGAACCGTCGGCCGCTCGGCTGACGACGCCGCGCTGGTATTCGGTGCGGCCGGGCTTCTTGCGCAGGGTTTCGGCGCTGCGCGCCTGCAGCAGCACGGGCTCGGTCGCCACGCCGCCCATGAGGCGTTGCAGGGCAGGGCGCACGAAGGCGAGGAAGGTCACCATCACCGCGACCGGGTTGCCCGGCAGGCCGAAGAGCAGCGCGCTCTTGCCGTCTTCATCGATGCGGCCCACGGCCATCGGCCGGCCGGGCCGCATGGCAATGCGCCAGAAGGCGACATCGCCCAGCTGCTTCATCATGGCCTTGGTGTGGTCGGCCTCGCCCATGCTCACGCCGCCGCTGGTGATGATCGCGTCCGCCTTGGCGGCGGCGATGCGAAAGGCGGCTTCGAGTTGCGCGGGTTCGTCGGGCACCACGCCGAGGTCGACCACCTCCACGCCCAGGCGCGTGAGCAGGCCGAAGACGGTGTAGCGGTTGCTGTCGTACACCGCGCCTTCACGAGGGGCTTCGCCCAGGCTGAGGATTTCGTCGCCGGTGGAAAAGTACGCCACGCGGATGCGGCGGAACACGTTGACGGTAGGCAGGCCCAGGCTGGCGAGCAGGCCCAGGGCGGCTGGGCCCAGGGCCTGTCCCTGGCGCAGGGCCGGCTGTCCGGCCATGATGTCTTCGCCCAGCAGGCGGCGGTTGTCGCCCGCGGCCACCACGCCAGCGGGCACTTCGATGTGATCGCCCTCCAGCTTCACGAATTCAAGCGGCACCACGGTGTCCAGACCCGCCGGCATGATCGCACCGGTCATGATCTTGAGGCACTCGCCCGCGGTCACCTGCTCTGTCCAGCCCTTGCCCGCGAACGCGGTGCCCGCCACACGCAGGCGCAGCGGTTCTCCGCTTCGCAGTTGCGCGCTGTCGAACGCGAAACCGTCCATGGCCGAGTTGTCGTGGGGAGGCACGCTGATGGGCGAGATCACGTCCTGTGCGAGCACGCGGCCCAGCGCGTCGAACACGCCGATGTCTTCGGTGGCCGTGACCGGTTCGACCAGGCGGGCGAGGAAGTCGTTCACGCGCTCGGCGCTGATGGCCTGCGGGTCGTAGCCCTGCAGTTCGGCCGCGATCTGCTCGATGGATTTCATGGGGCAATCAAGGCCGGAACGCTCAGCTCTTTTCCAGCGAGTGCAGTTCGGCCAGGGTGTTGGCGTTGAAGAAGGCCTTGGGGTCGTCCTCAGGCCGGTCGAAGGGCACGATCACGGTTCGGTGCTGATCGGTCCAGCGGTCGATCTTGCGGCCACCGGTCTGGGTGAAAACCACCAGACTCTCGAGCAGCTCGAGCCGCATCAGGCAGAACACCGGCTGCGGGCGGAGCTGGCCGTCCTCTTCCCGCGCGGCGGCCATGGCGATCTCGGTGTTGCTGTCCTCGAAGGCCTGGGCCAGGCGCGCGGCGAGATCGAGCGGGTACAGCGGCGTGTCGCAGGGCACGGTGAGCAGGTACGGGGTTTCGCAGCGCTCGAGCCCGGTGAGGAAACCCGCGAGCGGGCCGGCGTAGTCGTTCAGCGTGTCCGGCCACACCGGCACGCCGAACGCCTCGTAGGCGCCGAGGTTGCGGTTGGCGTTGATCATCTGCTCGCCGATCAAAGCGCCTTCCTGCATCTGCAGGCGCAGCAGGGCGTGCAGGGCCAGCGGCGTGCCGTTGAAGTTCTGCAGCCCTTTGTCGACCCCGCCCATGCGAGAGCCGCGGCCGCCGGCGAGCACAAGGCCGGTGATGTGATGTGTAGGAATCATTTCTTTGATCAACCGCCGATGTAGCTCATCTCCACCCGCCGGGCGCCCTGGCCGGCATCGGGCGGAAGGCTGGCGCGGAGTTCGGAGTACCGATCAGCGCGGCCTTGCCAGATGGCAGCGATCGCACTGGCGAGCTGCTCGTCGGTGGCGTTGCCCCGGATCAGGTGGCGCAGGTCGTGGCCCTGGCTGGCGAACAGGCAGAGGTAGAGCTGGCCTTCGGTGGACAGGCGGGCGCGGTTGCAGTCGCTGCAGAAGGCCTGCGTCACGCTGCTGATCACACCGATCTCGCCGGTGCCGTCGGCATAGCCCCAGCGCTCGGCGGTTTCGCCGGGTGAGCTCGGGTCCAGCTGCACCAGCGGCAACTCCCGCTGGATGCGCTTGACCACCTCGGCGCTGGGCAGCACTTCGTCCATGCGCCAGCCGTTGGTGGCGCCCACGTCCATGTACTCGATGAAACGCAGCACGATGCCCGTGCCCTTGAAATGGCGCGCCATGGGCAGGATCTGGTCGTCGTTGGTGCCGCGCTTGACCACCATGTTCACCTTGATCGGCCCCAGCCCCGCCGCCTGCGCGGTGGCAATGCCGTCGAGCACGTCCGCCACGGGAAAGTCCACGTCGTTCATGGCGCGGAAGGTGGTGTCGTCCAGCCCGTCCAGACTGACGGTGACGCGCTGCAGTCCGGCCGCCTTGAGGGCGTGGGCCTTGCGCGCGAGCAGCGAGCCGTTCGTGGTCAGGGTGATGTCCAGCGGCTCGCCCTGCACGGTGCGCAGCGCGGCCAGCTGTTCGATGAGGATCTCGAGGTTCTTGCGCAGCAGCGGTTCGCCACCGGTGAGGCGGATCTTCTGCACGCCATGCGCGACGAACTGCTTTGCCACGCGCGTGATCTCTTCGAAGGTCAGCAGCGAGCTGTGCGGCAGGTAGGGGTAGTCCTTGTCGAAGATGTCCTTCGGCATGCAGTAGCTGCAGCGGAAGTTGCAGCGGTCGGTCACGCTGATGCGCAGGTCGCGCAGCGGGCGGCCGAGTGCGTCACCCAGCAGGCCCGTGGGGGCCGTCGACACCAGGGGAACGCGCGCAGCCACAGAGACCAGGCGCTGGTCGATCAGGGGGATGACGCGTTCGGACATGCGTCGATTATGGGCGAGTGACGCTGGGCGATCGACATACGGCCCAGGGTATCCGGGTTTCCACGAGGGATTGCCTTCCCACGCGCGTTTTGCGCCTCAGGCCGGTTCGGCCCTGCCCACGCGCGTGTACTGCGCGGCGTTGTCCCGCAACCAGTTGGCCGAGAGGTCGCTGGACTGCTGCTCGGGGTGGAAGTCGCGCCGGAAGTAGGCGCACCATGGCTTGAAGGTCTCGCGCAGCAGGCCGTTGCGGCCGAGCATGTGGCGCGCGCCGCTGCGCCAGGTGCTCCAGCGCCACAGCGTGCCATCACGGCGCAGGTTGTTCGCGGTCTGCCGCAGCGTGTCGGTGAGGAACACCAGCGTGATGCGGCGCATCCATGTCGTGCGCCAGGTGTGGCTGCCACCGAGCGCCTGGTAGAGGTCGAAGGCCGTGCATTTGTGTTCGGCTTCTTCGGCGCTGTGCCAGAGCCACATCGTTTTCAGCCGCGGCTCACAGCCATCGAGCAACTGCGGGTGCGACAGCAGCCATTCGGCGAAGAGGGCGGTGAAATGCTCGTTGGCGGCGGTGATGGCCAGGCCATGGCGCGGATCGGTGCCCTCCAGGAGCTTCATGCGTTCGCGCGCGCGGGGCTCCCAGTCGTTGACCAGGCCGTGTTTCTCGATCTGCGCATTGAACAGGGCGTGGATGCGCCGGTGCGTGGCCTCCTGGCCCACGAAGCCTTGCACCTCGGCTTGCAAGGGGGCCTGCTGCTCGGGTGGCAGCGTCTTGAGGCCGTTGCGCACCGAGTCGATGAAGAACTGTTCGCCGATGGGAAAGCTCATCGAGAGCGCGTTGAACCAGGCGGTGAGAAAGGCGTCGCCCCCGCACCAGTGGCGGGCCACGGGTTGCTCCAGGTCGATCAGCAGGCGTCGGACGACAAGTTCGGTCATGGTTTTTCGTGGGCCGTTGAGTTTGGTACGAGTTGGTACCATTTCGTGATGGTGCGCGTTTCAATCCCGGCTGTCAAGCCGGGAAAGGACAGCTCTCAGGCCCTAAGATGCCCGCTCATGAAGCCCAGAAGCACCGACCCGGCAGACCCCGCCGCACCGAACGAGCACCGCGCCCGACTGTTGCAGGCCATGGCGAACGTGGCCGCCGCGCACGGCCTGGCGGCCACGTCCATTGCGGCGGTGGTGGCGGAGGCGGGGGTGTCGAAGCGAACTTTCTACGAGCACTTCGCCGACAAGGACGCCTGTTTTCTCGAGCTGTACCGCGCCGCCAGCGGCTCGGCGCTGCGCACCCTGCGCGAGGCGGTGCAGGCCGAGCGCCCGTGGCAGGACCAGGTGGAGCATGCGCTGGGCGCGTATTTCGCCCATCTCGCCAGCGGCCCGCAACTGATCCGCATGCTGTTTGTGGAGATCCACCACCTGGGCGAAGCGGGCGCGCAGGTGCGCCGCGAGGTGATGCAGCACCTCGCCGACTTCATGCTCGACACCATCAATGCCGAACACGAGGTGCTCACGCCGACCATGGCGGTTGCGGCGGTGGGCGGCATACAGGAGCTCGTGTTGCAGGCCATCGAACGCGGCGAGGCCGCGCAGCTGGATCGCCTGACACCCAGTGCCAGTACCGTCGTGCGCCTGCTCGCGGGAGCCCCGTTGGCGCAGCCGCTGCCGAGCGGCCAGAAAAAAGGCCCGCCGAAGCGGGCCTCCTGAACCGGCGCCTTGGGCTTCAGGCAGCCAGTGGCAGCAACGGCACGATCAGCAGTGCCACGATGTTGATGATCTTGATCAGTGGGTTGACGGCCGGGCCGGCCGTGTCCTTGTAGGGGTCACCCACCGTGTCGCCGGTCACCGCGGCCTTGTGGGCTTCGCTGCCCTTGCCGCCGTGGTGGCCGTCCTCGATGTACTTCTTGGCATTGTCCCAGGCGCCACCGCCGGTGCACATGGAGATGGCCACGAAGAGGCCGGTCACGATGGTGCCCATGAGCAGGCCGCCGAGCGCCTTCGGTCCGAGGAGCACGCCCACCAGAATCGGAACGATCACCGGCAGCAGGCTGGGGATGATCATTTCCTTGATGGCCGCCGAGGTCAGCATGTCCACGGCCTTGCCGTATTCGGGCTTGGCCGTGCCTTCCATGATGCCGGGGATCTCCTTGAACTGGCGGCGCACCTCCACCACCACCGAGCCGGCGGCGCGGCCCACGGCTTCCATGGCCATGGCGCCGAACAGGTAGGGGATCATGCCGCCGATGAACAGGCCGATGATCACCATCGGGTCGCTCAGGTCGAAGCTGACCTTGGCACCGTAGGTCTCCAGCTTGTGCGTGTAGTCGGCAAACAGCACCAGCGAAGCCAGGCCGGCCGAGCCGATGGCGTAGCCCTTGGTGACGGCCTTCGTGGTGTTGCCCACCGCGTCCAGCGGGTCGGTGATGTCGCGCACGGAACTGGGCAGTTCGGCCATCTCGGCGATGCCGCCCGCGTTGTCGGTGATCGGGCCGTAGGCGTCAAGCGCCACCACGATGCCGGCCATGCTCAGCATGGCGGTGGCGGCGGTGGCAATCCCGTACAGGCCGGCCAGCTGGTAGGACGCGACGATGGCGCCGCAGACGAACAGCACAGGCCAGGCGGTGGACCGCATGGACACCCCCAGGCCGGCGATGATGTTGGTACCGTGCCCCGTGGTCGACGCCTGCGCGATGTGCTTGACCGGCGAGTACTGCGTGCCGGTGTAGAACTCGGTGATCCAGACCAGCACTGCGGTGAGCACCAGGCCGACGGCACAGGCGCCGAACAGGCGCAGCTGGCTGCCGGTGGCCGTGATGGCGTTGTCCGGCATGATCCAGGCGGTAACGAACCAGAACGCGATCAGCGACAGCACGCCTGCGATGGCCAGGCCCTTGTAGAGCGCCGGCATCACATTCTTCATGCCCGGGCTGGCCTTCACGAAGAAGCAACCGATGATGGATGCGATGATGGACACGCCGCCCAGCACCAGCGGATAGAGCACGGCCTGCATGGGCGCGGCCGCGACCATGAGAGCCCCCAGCACCATGGTGGCGATCAGCGTCACGGCATAGGTCTCGAACAGGTCGGCCGCCATGCCGGCGCAGTCACCCACGTTGTCACCCACGTTGTCCGCAATCACGGCCGGGTTGCGCGGGTCGTCCTCCGGAATGCCGGCTTCCACCTTGCCCACCAGGTCGGCGCCCACGTCGGCGCCCTTGGTGAAGATGCCGCCGCCCAGGCGCGCGAAGATGGAGATGAGCGAGGAGCCGAAGGCAAAGCCGATCAGCGGGTTGAGCAGCTTGGCCAGGTTGGCTGCCGGCGTGAGGTTGCCGTTGCCCACGAGGAACCAGAAGAAGCCGGTCACACCCAGCAGGCCCAGGCCCACCACCAGCATGCCGGTGATCGCCCCGCCGCGGAAGGCGACGTCCAGGGCCGGGCCGATGCCCTTCGTTGCGGCCTGTGCGGTGCGCACGTTGGCGCGCACCGAGATGTTCATGCCGATGAAGCCGCAGGCACCGGAGAGCACGGCGCCCAGCACGAAGCCGATCGCCGTGGGGCCATCAAGAAAGATGCCGATGAGAACGGCCAGCACCACACCTACGATGCCGATCGTCTTGTATTGCCGGGCCAGGTAGGCCGCGGCGCCGGTCTGAATGGCTCCGGCGATTTCCTGCATGCGGGCATTGCCCGGGTCCTGGGAAAGAATCCAGCTGCGGGACCAGAAGCCGTAGATGACGGCCACCAGCCCGCAGACCAACGCAAAGATCAGCGCAGATTGTCCAACCATGAGAATTACTCCTGCTTGTTTCGACTTGGAGGGGGCAACGCCTCCGGGGCTGCCCCCGCTGCGTTGCTTCCTCGCTGCCTTTTCGCTGCATTGCACAGCGTTGAAACAGGGCGATTGGCCAACACCTTGAATTTAGCGGGGAAATGCCACACGGCAATGCTCCCCGGCAAGGTTTGTCAGCCTGGAGTCGGTAAAATCAGGGTAAATCCTAGGCGCGCCCGACCCGTTCCGGCGCGCCTTTGTGCACCTGCGGGCCCGTTCATCGGGCCGCTCCCACGTTTTCCAAACCAACCTTTCATCACCATGGCTCTCGACAACGTCACCCCTGGCAAAAACGTTCCCGAATCGTTCAACGTGATCATTGAAATTCCGATGAACGCCGATCCGATCAAGTACGAGGTGGACAAGGAAACCGGCGCGATCTTCGTGGACCGCTTCATGAGCACGGCCATGCACTACCCGACCAACTACGGCTATGTGCCCCAGACGATTTCCGGCGACGGTGACCCGGTCGATGTGCTGGTGATCACCCCCGTGCCGCTGATCCCCGGCGTGGTGGTGCCCTGCCGCGCCATCGGTATCCTCAAGATGCAGGACGAAGCCGGTGAAGACGGCAAGGTGCTGGCCGTGCCGACCGACAAGATCCTGTCGATCTACACCCAGTGGCAAAAGCCCGAAGACCTGAACCCGATGCGCCTGAACACCATCCAGCACTTCTTCGAGCACTACAAGGACCTGGAGCCCGGCAAGTGGGTGAAGGTGATCGGCTGGGAAGGCAAGGACGCCGCCCACAAGGAAATCCTGGACGGCATCGCCGCCTACGAGAAGGCCAAGCAGGCCTGATCGGCTTTTTCTCTTTCCTCAGGGCGCCGCCTTGAGGGGGTTCCGCAAGGCCAGGTGATCGAGGTACTCCCCGATCCCCTGGCCTTCTCTTTGCAGGAACCGCTCGACAGCGTCCGCGAACGCGGGATGCGCCAGCCAGTGGGCGCTGGTCGTCTTCACTGGCAACAGGGCCCGAGCCATCTTGTGCTCACCCTGGGCGCCACCCTCGAAGCGCACGAAGCCGTGGGCAATGCACCAGTCCAGCGGCTGGTAGTAGCAGGCTTCGAAATGAAGGCAATCGACCCTTTCCAGCGCGCCCCAGTAGCGCCCGTAGGCCGTGCGGCTGTGGTCGTCAAGACCGATCAGGCTGCAGGCCATCGGATGGCCCTCGCGCTCTGCGATGAACAGAAGCCAGTTCTCGGGCATGGTGCTGGCCATGCGCTGGAAGAACTCGCGGTTCAGGTAGGGCGCGTTGCCATGTTCCAGGTAGGTGCGCTCATAGCAGCGGTAGAAGAAGTCCCAGTCAGCGGCTGAGATGTTCTGGCCTCGCGACCACCGGAAGTGCACACCGGCGTCGTGCACCTTGCGGCGTTCCTGCCGGATCTTCTTGCGCTTTTCCTGTTGAAGGCTGGCGAGGAAATGGTCGAAGTCCTCGAACGGCTGGCCCGACGTGTCGGTGTTCGTCCAATGGAACTGGACCGTGTGGCGCAACAGCATGCCGGCCGCGTGGCAGGCGTCCACGTCCTGCGGCTGTGCGAAAAGCAGGTGCAGGGAAGAGAGTTGCTCCTCCCGCGTGTGTGCAATCAGCGCCTTCACGAGTGCTGTGCGCGCGGCCTCGTTCCGGGCCAGCAGACGGGCGCCGGGCACAGGTGTGAACGGCACGGCGACCAGCGCCTTGGGGTAGTAGTCCAGGCCGTGCTGGGCGTACGCGTTCGCCCATGCCCAGTCGAACACGTATTCACCGTACGAGTGGTTCTTGAGGTACATCGCACAGGCCGCGTGCAGTTCCGCACCGCGCCACAGCGTCACGAACCGGGGTTGCCAGCCGGCCTGCTCGCGGGCGCAACCGCTCTCGTGAAGCGCCGCCAGGTACTCGTGGCGCATGAACGGGCTGGGGTCGGACCCATTCACCAGCAGGGCATTCCAGTCGTCGGGGGCGATGTCCAGCGGAGACGAAAAGACCCGGGTGACATAATCGATTTCAGACAAGCACGGCTCCCGCCCACCGCTTTTTTGCGGCCTTTCCTGCAAGGTTTCCAGACTCCATGACTCTCTCCATTTGCGTGGCCCAGCTCAATTTCGTGGTGGGTGACATGGCGGGCAACGCCCGGAAAATTGTCGATGCCGCCACCCAGGCCCACGCCCGCGGCGCGCGACTGTTGCTCACGCCCGAACTTGCCATCTGTGGCTATGCGGCCGAAGACCTGTTCCTGCGGCCCGCTTTTATCGACGCCTGCGATGATGCCCTCAAAGCGATCGCGACCGGGACGGCGCACCTCAAAGGCCTGCATGTCGTGGTGGGACATCCGGCGCGCACCAGCGCGATGTCGGCCGAGCGCCGGGAGCGCAGCGTGGCCGTGGCACGGTTGCACAACGCCGCCAGCGTGCTGACCGAAGGCCGCGTGACCCACACCTACGCCAAGCGCGAGCTGCCCAACTACCAGGTGTTCGACGAGCGGCGGTACTTCGTACCCGGCGAAGCGCCGTGCGTGATCGACGTGGACGGTGTGCGCGTGGGCCTTCTCATCTGTGAAGACGCCTGGTTCGACGCGCCTGCGGCCGATGCGAAGGCGGCCGGCGCGGAGCTGCTGGCCGTCATCAACGCGTCGCCGTTCCACGCTGGCAAGGGTGGCGAGCGCGAAGCCACCATGCGCGAACGCGTCCGTGCCACAGGTTTGCCGTTGGTGTATGCCCATCTGGTGGGCGGGCAGGACGAGATCGTGTTCGAGGGCCGCAGCTTCGTGCTGGGCGCCGACGGCTCTCTGGCCGGCCGTGCCGTGAGTTTCGAGGAGACGCTGTTCGATGTGGCTTTCAGCCGTCGGGACGCGGACTGGCACATCTCTGCCGACATCGACAGGGCGCACAGCCCCGAGGCGGATCTCTGGCATGCGCTTGTGCTCGGCGTGCGCGACTACCTGGGCAAGAACGGTTTCCCGGGCGCGATCCTCGGGCTGTCAGGCGGCATCGACTCGGCTCTGGTGCTCGCCATCGCGGTCGACGCGCTGGGCAAGGACCGCGTGCGCACGGTGATGATGCCGTCGCCCTACACGGCCGACATTTCCTGGATCGACGCGCGCGACATGGCCGCACGCATGGGCGTGCGTTACGACGAAATCGCCATCGCCCCGCAGTTCGAAGCCTTCAAGTCCAGCCTGGCCAGCGAGTTCGCCGGTCTGCCCGAGGACACCACCGAAGAGAACCTGCAGGCGCGCATCCGGGGCACGTTGCTCATGGCGCTGTCCAACAAGTTCGGCAGCATCGTGCTGACGACCGGCAACAAGAGCGAGATGGCCACGGGCTACTGCACGCTGTATGGCGACATGGCGGGTGGCTTTGCCGTCATCAAGGACGTGGCCAAGACCATGGTGTTCAAGCTGGCACGCTGGCGCAACGCGCACGACCCGTACGGCACTGGTGCCAATCCAATACCCGAACGCATCATCACGCGCCCACCCAGTGCCGAGCTGCGGCCCGACCAGAAGGACCAGGACAGCCTGCCGGAGTACGCAGTTCTTGACGCGATCATCGAGCGCTACATGGAGAACGACCAGAGCCCCGACAGCATCGTGGCCGCCGGATTCGAACGCGCCGATGTGGACAAGGTGGTGCGCCTGATCCGCATCAACGAGTACAAGCGCCGTCAGGCGCCGGTCGGTATCCGCGTGACCCACCGCAGCTTCGGCAAGGACTGGCGCTACCCGATCACCAGCAAGTACCGGGCGTGATGCGGGGGGCTTGGGCATAATGAATCCAGACCCTTTTTCAAGCCCCGCTTCCCGGAGACCAGAATGAAACAAATCACCGCCGTCATCAAACCCTTCAAGCTCGAGGAAGTGCGCGAGGCATTGGCCGAGCAGGGCGTGACCGGCCTGACCGTGACAGAAGTGAAGGGTTTTGGCCGGCAGAAGGGCCACACCGAGCTCTACCGCGGCGCCGAGTACGTGGTGGACTTCCTGCCGAAGGTGAAGGTGGAAGTGGTCGTCAAGACCGACGACGTGGACCGCTGCGTGGACGCCATCATCCGCGCCGCGCGCACCGGCAAGATTGGCGATGGCAAGATCTTCGTGACCTCGGTCGAACGCGTGGTGCGCATCCGCACCGGCGAAGAGGACGAAACGGCGGTGTGAAGCCGCCGGATCAGATTTCCTCGATGCGGGGCTCGGGCGCGAGCCCGGCCGACTGAACCAGCTCTGGCAGCAGTTTCGCGGGGTCGCGGCCGATACGGATCAGGTCCATCTGCCACGCGTTCATGAACTGCTGTTCGACGCCCGTGCGCAGGAAGGTTTCCAGCCCGTCGTAGTACCCGCCCACGTTGAGCAGGCCCACGGGTTTGTCGTGGTAGCCCAGCTGGCGCCAGGTCCAGACCTCGAAAAACTCCTCGAAGGTGCCGATGCCGCCCGGCAGGGCCAGGAACGCGTCGGCGCGCTCGGCCATCATGCGCTTGCGCTCGTGCATGGTGTCCACCACGTGCAGCTCGGTGCAGCCGCGGTGCGCCCATTCTTTCTCGACCAGCGCCTTCGGGATGATGCCCACCACGCGCCCGCCAGCGGCCAGGGTGGCTTCGGCCACGATGCCCATCAGGCCGTTGCGGCCGCCGCCGTAGACCAGCTGGCCGCCGCGGCTGCCGATCCATTCGCCCACTGAGCGGGCGGTTTCTGCAAAGTCGGGATGAACGCCTGGGCGGGAGCCGCAGTACACACAGAGGGAGAAGGTCGGGGATGTCATGGAAGTTGGCAGAGAGGTTTCAGGCCCAGCGGGCCCAGAGGGCCGCGGCCCAGATGCCCACGCAGAGCATGAGACTCAGCAGCACCGCAGCGCTGCCCATGTCCTTGGCGCGCTTGGAAAGGTCGTGCCATTCGGGGCCGATGCGGTCGATCGCGGTTTCGATCCCGGTGTTCAGCAGTTCAACCACCATCACCAGCACCACCGAGGCCACCAGCAGCGCCGTTTCGACCCAGGTCTGGCCGAGCCAGAAAGCCGCCGGAACCATCACCATGGCGGCCAGGGCTTCCTGCCGAAAGGCCGTTTCGCCCCAGCCAGCGCGAAGCCCTGCGAGCGAGTAGCCGAACGCATGCGCCATGCGCGTGAGGCCGGTGCGGCGCTTCTGGGCGTCGACGGGTTCTTGTTCTTCTTTCATGTTGCGGGTGGGTTTACTTGCGCGGCACTTTGGGGGGCGGTGCCTGATGCACGAGGCGGGTACCGGCCATCGCGTCGTGCAGGAACTGGCGTTGGGGATGGAAGCGCGACAGCAGCGCCCAGATCACGATCCAGCCGCACAGCAACACCGTCAACTCGCCGCCAGGCAGGCCCATGAGCCCGGAGACGGCCAGGGGCGGCAGCAGCCACAGCCAGGACAGCACATACCTGAGCAGGGCGCGAGGCTGGGTGATGGCACGGCCTTGGCGGTCCACCACGCGGATGTGCCAGGTTTTCATGGCCAGGGTCTGGCCCTTGGCCCAGAACCAGGTGAAGTAGATCCCGAACACCACGAAGAGAAAGGCCTGCTGCAGGTGGCGGTTGTCCAGGGCATGCCGCGTCTGCGTCAGGGTGGAAAACAGGTATCCGGCAATGAAGACGACGCCGAACATCAGCATGCCTTCATAGAGCCAGCACGCCATGCGGCGGCGCAGCGAAGGCGCCACAAGTCCGGGTTCGGCGGGAGAGTCGTTGGAAGTCGGGGAGGGCGTGGACACGGACATGGGGCGGACGGAGGCGGGCAGAAGAGCTGCGGAACAGAGGCGGAATTGTCGCATCGCTGCACATCCAGCTCCATTTTTTGCGCCGATGGCGGGCCGGCCGGTTGGAAGCGGCTTGCTGCAGTGCGATAATGCCGGCTGCAATTCAAAACAAGGCAAACGGATCAGGGTTCGGCGGGGTATGTGCCCGCTCATGGCCATTGGTCTCAAGTCTCGAAACCGCTCCACAAGAGTTGGTCAAGAGGCACCCAAGGTTTTTCGTCAGAGAAATTCTCGAAAGGTTCATCATGGAAATCAGCAAGGCCGAACTGGCCTCGGCTGCCGCCGCCAATGGCGCAGCTACCCAAGAACTCCGCGGCGCAGAAATCCTCATCAAGGCCCTCCAGGCTGAAGGGGTGAAGTACATCTGGGGCTATCCCGGTGGTGCTGTGCTGCACATCTACGACGCTTTCTACAAGCAGGACACCATCCAGCACGTGCTGGTGCGCCACGAGCAGGCCGCCGTTCACGCGGCCGATGGCTACGCGCGCGCCACTGGCGACGTCGGCGTGGCACTGGTGACCTCGGGTCCCGGCCTGACCAATGCCGTGACCGGCATCGCCACCGCCTACATGGATTCGATCCCGATGGTGATCATCTCCGGCCAGGTGCCCACGGCCGCGATCGGCCTGGACGCCTTCCAGGAATGCGACACCGTCGGCATCACGCGCCCCATCGTCAAGCACAACTTCCTGGTGAAGGATGCGCGCGACATGGCGATGGTGATGAAGAAGGCCTTCCACATCGCGCGCAGCGGCCGGCCCGGCCCCGTGGTGGTGGACGTTCCGAAGGACGTGTCCTTCAACAAGGTGCCTTACCACGGCTACCCCGAGTCGGTGGAGATGCGCTCCTACAACCCGGTGCGCAAGGGCCATGGCGGCCAGATCCGCAAGGCCCTGCAACTGCTGCTGGCGGCCAAGCGCCCGTATATCTATACGGGCGGTGGCGTGCTCCTGGGCAATGCCACCAACGAGCTGCGTGCCCTGGTGGACATGCTCGGTTACCCCGTCACCAACACCCTCATGGGCCTCGGCGCCTATCCGGCTTCTGACCGCAAGTTCCTCGGCATGCTGGGTATGCACGGCACGGTTGAGGCCAACAACGCGATGCAGAACTGCGACGTGCTGCTGGCCGTGGGCGCGCGTTTCGATGACCGTGTGATCGGCAACCCCAAGCATTTCGCGTCGGTGGATCGCAAGATCATCCACATCGACATCGACCCCTCCAGCATCTCCAAGCGTGTCAAGGTCGACGTGCCGATCGTCGGCGACGTCAAGGACGTGCTGACCGAGCTGATCAACATGATCCGCGAGAGCAGCAACCGGCCGGACGAGAAGTCCCTGGGCGAATGGTGGAAGACCATCGAAGCCTGGCGCGCGCGCGACTGCCTGAAGTACGACCGCGGCAATACCAGCGTCATCAAACCGCAGTACGTGGTGGAAACGCTGTGGAACATGACGAAGGACGCCGATGCCTACATCACGTCTGACGTTGGCCAGCACCAGATGTGGGCCGCGCAGTACTACCGCTTTGACGAGCCGCGCCGCTGGATCAATTCCGGTGGCCTGGGCACCATGGGCGTGGGCATTCCCTACGCCATGGGCATCAAGCTGGCCAAGCCCGACGCCGAGGTGTTCACCATCACCGGCGAAGGCTCGGTGCAGATGAACATTCAGGAACTCTCGACCTGCCTGCAGTACAACACGCCGATCAAGATCTGCGCGCTGAACAACCGCTACCTCGGCATGGTGCGGCAGTGGCAGGAGATCGACTACGAAGGCCGCTACAGCCACAGCTACATGGACGCGCTGCCCAACTTCGTGAAGCTGGCCGAGGCCTATGGCCATGTGGGCATGCTGATCGAGCGCCCCGAGGATGTCGAGCCGGCGCTGCGCGAGGCTCGCAAGCTCAAGGACCGCACCGTCTTCATGGACTTCCGCACCGACCCCACCGAGAACGTGTTCCCGATGGTCCAGGCCGGCAAAGGCATCACCGAGATGCTGCTGGGTTCCGAAGACCTGTAAACCTCTCCGAAGCGGAGCGGCGGGCCCCTGGCTCACCGCTTCATCCCCCAGACGAATCTATTGTCCGCCGAGCCTGCGCATTACCGTGCGCAGGGGAGGGCGGCGAAAAGAGGAATCGCACATGAAACACATCATCGCTGTCCTGCTCGAGAACGAACCCGGCGCCCTGTCGCGCGTGGTTGGCCTGTTTTCTGCGCGGGGCTACAACATCGAATCGCTCACGGTGGCACCCACCGAAGACCCGAGCCTGTCACGCATGACGATCCAGACCACGGGGTCGGACGACGTCATCGAGCAGATCACCAAGCACCTGAACCGCCTGATCGAAGTGGTCAAGGTGGTGGACCTCACCGAAGGGGCCTACACCGAGCGCGAGCTCATGATGGTGAAGGTGCGGGCGGTCGGCAAGGAGCGCGAGGAAATGAAGCGCATGGCCGACATCTTCCGTGGCCGCATCATCGACGTCACGGAGAAGAGCTACACCATCGAGCTCACGGGTGACCAGAGCAAGAACGACGCTTTCCTGGTCGCCATCGACCGCTCGGCCATTCTGGAGACCGTGCGCACCGGCGCCAGCGGCATCGGCCGGGGTGAGAGAATCCTGCGCGTTTGAATTTTTCGGGGCTCAGCCTTCTGCCCGTTCGCGCTGAGCCTGTCGAAGCCCCGTCTGGCATCCATTGCCAGGCAGGGTACCGAGAGCCCTTCGACAGGCTCGCGAAGAACGGCACAACCATCACATCCAACTGGAGCAATCAGATGAAAGTTTTCTACGACAAAGACTGTGACCTGTCCCTGATCAAGGGCAAGACCGTGGCCATCATCGGCTACGGCAGCCAGGGCCACGCCCATGCACAGAACCTCAACGACAGCGGCGTGAAGGTCGTGGTCGGCCTGCGCAAGGGCGGCGCGTCGTGGGACAAGGTTGGCAAGGCCGGCCTGAACGTGCTGGAAGTCAACGACGCCGTGAAGGCCGCTGACGTGGTCATGATCCTGCTGCCCGACGAGCAGATCGCCGAGGTGTACACGAACAACGTGGCGCCCAACATCAAGCAGGGCGCTTCGCTGGCGTTCGCGCACGGCTTCAACGTGCACTACAACCAGGTTGTGCCCCGCGCCGATCTGGATGTGTGGATGGTCGCCCCCAAGGCCCCCGGCCACACCGTGCGCTCCACCTACGCCCAGGGCGGCGGCGTGCCCCACCTGGTGGCCGTGCACCAGGACAAGAGCGGCAAGGCCCGTGACCTGGCCCTGTCCTACGCCATGGCCAACGGTGGCGGCAAGGCCGGCATCATCGAGACCAACTTCAAGGAAGAGACCGAGACCGACCTGTTCGGCGAACAGGCCGTGCTGTGCGGCGGTGCCGTCGAGCTGATCAAGATGGGCTACGAGACGCTGGTGGAAGCCGGCTACGCGCCCGAGATGGCCTACTTCGAGTGCCTGCACGAGTTGAAGCTGATCGTGGACCTGATCTACGAAGGCGGCATCGCCAACATGAACTACTCGATCTCGAACAACGCCGAGTTCGGTGAGTACGTGACCGGCCCCGAAGTGATCAACGAGCAGTCGCGCGTGGCCATGCGCAACGCGCTCAAGCGCATCCAGAACGGCGACTACGCCAAGATGTTCATCCAGGAAGGCCGCCTGAACTACCCGTCGATGACCGCACGCCGCCGCAACACGGCCGAGCACAGCATCGAGGTGGTGGGTGCCCAGCTGCGCGCCATGATGCCCTGGATCGCCAAGAACAAGCTGGTCGACCAGACCCGCAACTGATCGCGGCTCCGCAAGGAGCGCGCAGATGGACAAAGGCCACTTCGGTGGCCTTTGTCGTCTTTTCCTACAGACACACTGCTTTACACTGCGGCATTCTGTGCAGGAGCACCGTGCCAGGTTTGTGCCTGGGCGTCGCGGTGACGCATGGAGGCCCCCAATGCACGACGGAACCGAACCCAACATGACGCCCATCGAAGAACGCCCGAGGCGCCCCAAGGGCATCTACATGGTGCCCAACATGATCACGCTCGCCGCCTTGTTCGGCGGGTTCTATTCCGTGGTCATGGCAATGAACGGCCGCTACGACCTGGCGACCGTGGGTATCTTCGTTGCCATGGTGCTGGACAGCCTGGATGGCCGTGTGGCACGCCTCACCAACACGCAGAGCGCGTTCGGCGAGCAGATGGATTCGCTGTCCGACATGGTGTCGTTTGGCGCCGCACCCGCGCTCATCGCCTACGAATGGGCCTTGAGAGACATTGGCCGCTGGGGCTGGATTGCCGCTTTCGTGTATTGCGCCTGCGCGGCGCTGCGGTTGGCGCGTTTCAACGTCAACACCGGCGTGGTGGACAAGCGCTATTTCCAGGGGCTCCCGTCACCTGCCGCTGCCGCATTGGTGGCCGGCTTCATCTGGCTCATGACGGAACTGGGTGTGCCTCCGCAGGACGTGACCTGGCCCATGTTTGTCATCACGCTCTACACGGGCCTGACCATGGTGACCAATGTCCCGTTCTACAGCTTCAAGGACCTCAGCCTGAAGAAGAGTGTGCCGTTCGCCGCCATCGTGCTGGTGGCGTTGGCCATTGCCGTCATCAACATCCATCCGCCCACCGTTCTGTTCGCGCTGTTCGTGGTGTATGGGCTGTCCGGTTACGCGGTGTATTGCTGGCGCAAGGCCAAGGGTCGCCCCACCAGTGTGATCAGCACGTCCACCGACGAGCCTGACGAACGCGGGCTGCACGACTGATCTTGCGGATCATTCCGGTTGTGCTACAGTTAAAGCCATGATTTTTCGCGCTTTCGCCCTACTACTGGATGTCCGACACGGGCAGGCTTGGTAGCGCGCGCGCATTCCATTCAAAACGGCCCGTTTGCACCTGCAGCGGGCCGTTTCTGTTTTGGGGCTGCGGGTTTCAGTAACATCGAAAGAGCACCATGTTGAAACAACCCGCCAGCAAGTACCCTGCCTTTCAGCCGATCGGACTCAGGGACCGCACCTGGCCAGACGCGGTCATCACCCAGGCGCCCATCTGGTTGAGCACCGACCTGCGTGACGGCAACCAGGCCCTGATCGAGCCCATGGATGTCGAGCGCAAGCTGCGCATGTTTGAACTGCTGGTGCAGATCGGTTTCAAGGAAATCGAAGTGGGTTTCCCGTCGGCGTCCCAGACGGAATTCGATTTCCTGCGTCGCTTGATCGATGGGCGGCTCATCCCCGACGACGTGACCATTCAGGTGCTGACGCAGGCGCGCGAGCCCTTGATACGGCGCACGTTTGAAGCCCTTGAGGGCGCACCGCGCGCCATCGTGCACCTGTACAACGCCGTGGCGCCGGTGATGCGCCGCGTGGTGCTCGGGATGGACGAAGACCAGATCGTCGAGCTGGCCACCACTCACGCGCAGCTCTTCAACGACATGGCGGCATTGCAGTCCACCACCCGCTGGACCTTCCAGTACTCGCCCGAAATGTTTTCCGGCACCGAACTCGCGTTCTCCAAGCGCGTTGTCGATGCCGTCACGGCGGTCTGGCAGCCAACCTCGGAGCGCAAGTGCATCATCAACCTGCCTTCCACGGTGGAGCACAGCACGCCGAACATCTTTGCCGACATGATCGAGTGGATGCACCGCAACCTCGAGCGGCGCGACGCGATCGTGTTGTCAGTGCATCCGCACAACGACCGGGGCACCGGCACGGCGGCGGGTGAGTTCGCGTTGATGGCGGGCGCCGATCGCATCGAGGGCTGCCTGTTCGGCAACGGTGAGCGCACCGGCAATCTGGATCTGGTCAACGTCGCACTCAACCTCTACACGCAAGGCGTGTCTCCCGGGCTGGACTTTTCTGACATCGACGAGATCCGCCGCACGGTCGAACACTGCAACCAGTTGCCGGTGCATCCCCGCCACCCGTATGTGGGCGACCTCGTGTACACCTCCTTTTCCGGCTCGCATCAGGATGCGATCCGCAAGGCGTTCACCGCGCGCCAGGAAGGCGATGCCTGGAACATTCCCTATCTGCCTGTGGATCCTAAAGATCTCGGCCGCAGCTACGAGGCGGTGATCCGCGTCAACAGCCAGTCGGGCAAGGGTGGCATGGCGTACCTGCTCGAGAACGAGTACGGTCTGGTCTTGCCCCGGCGCCTGCAGATCGAATTCAGCCAGGTGGTGCAGGTGGTGATGGACGCCAATGGCAAGGAGCTCGGTGCTGCCGATCTCTGGGACATTTTCCAGCGCGAGTACGGCCTCGATCAGGTGCACGCACCGTTGCAGCCGGTGATGGAGGACGTCGCGGGCCAGCGCGTGCGGGTGGCCGCGCAGGTGAATCTGGACGGCCGGCCGGTGATCGTGGACGGGCAGGGCAATGGTCCCATCGATGCTTTCGTGAACGGTCTGAACGCAGCACTGGGCCACGAGGTGAGGGTGCTGGACTACCAGGAGCATGCGATAGGCTCCGGCGCCCAGGCCCGGGCTGTGGCATACGTCGAATTGCGGGTCGATGACAAGCGCACGGTGTACGGCGTCGGCATCGACGCGAACATCGTGTCCGCTTCTTTCAAGGCTATCCTTTCCGGTTTGCATCGGGTGACGAGATCGAGCACCCGAGAATCCGAAACCCAGGCCGTCTGACTGCAACGCCACCACAAGAACAAACTTCAACGGAGTTCCCATGAGCGACAAACTGATCATTTTCGACACCACCCTGCGCGACGGCGAGCAGTCGCCAGGCGCATCCATGACCAAGGACGAGAAGCTGCGCATTGCGCGCCAGCTGGAGCGCCTGAAGGTGGATGTCATCGAGGCCGGTTTTGCCGCCAGCTCGAATGGGGATTTCGATTGCGTGCAGGCCATCGCCAACACCATCAAGGACTCCACGGTGTGTTCGCTGGCGCGGGCCAACGACCGCGACATTGCGCGCGCGGCAGAAGCCCTCAAGGGCGCGCAGCGGGCGCGCATCCACACCTTCATCGCCACCAGTGCCCTGCACATGGAGAAGAAGCTGCGCATGACGCCGGAGCAGGTGCTGGAACAGGCCGTGCAGTCGGTGCGCTTTGCGCGCAACCTCGTGGCGGACATCGAGTTCAGTCCGGAAGATGGTTATCGCAGCGATGTCGATTTCCTCTGCCGCGTGCTGGAGGCCGTGATCAAGGAAGGTGCGACGACCCTCAACATTCCTGACACGGTGGGCTACGCCATTCCCGAGCTCTACGGCAACTTCATCCATACCCTGCGCGAGCGCGTGCCCAACTCCGACAAGGCCATCTGGTCGGTGCATTGCCACAACGACCTGGGCATGGCCGTGGCCAACTCGCTGGCCGGCGTGAAGATCGGTGGTGCAAGACAGGTGGAGTGCACCATCAACGGCCTCGGCGAGCGCGCGGGCAACTGTTCACTCGAGGAAATCGTGATGGCGGTGCGCACCCGGCGCGACTACTTCAACCTGGAAGTGGGGGTGGACGCCACCCAGATCGTGCCAGCCAGCCGCATGGTGAGCCAGACCACCGGTTTCGTCGTGCAACCCAACAAGGCGGTGGTGGGGGCCAACGCCTTTGCCCATGCCAGCGGCATTCACCAGGACGGGGTTCTCAAGGCCCGCGACACCTACGAAATCATGCGCGCTGAAGACGTGGGCTGGAGCGCCAACAAGATCGTTCTCGGCAAGCTCAGCGGCCGCAATGCGTTCAAGGCGCGTCTGCAGGAACTCGGCATCGAGATGGAGTCCGAGAGCGAGATCAACACCGCCTTTGCTGCATTCAAGGAACTGGCCGATCGCAAGAGCGAGATTTTCGATGAGGACATCCTCGCACTGTGCAGCGACGAGAGCGTCACCGCGGAGAAGGAGCAGTACGGCCTCGTGTCGCTCAGCCAACGCAGCGAAACGGGTGAACGCCCGCACGCCAGCGTCGTGTTCACGGTCGATGGCAAGGAAATCCAGGGTGAGAGCGACGGCAACGGCCCGGTGGACGCGTCACTGAAAGCGATCGAGAACCACGTGAAGAGTGGCGCCGAGCTGGTGCTCTATTCGGTCAACGCCATCACGAGTGGCTCCACCGAGAGCCAGGGCGAGGTGACGGTGCGCCTGCAGCACAGTGGTCGCGTGGTCAATGGCGTGGGGGCCGATCCCGACATCGTCGTGGCGTCTGCCAAGGCCTACCTCAGCGCGCTGAACAAGCTCCACAGCAAGGCCGATCGCGTGGCTGCGCAGGGATAGAAAAAGTTCAATTAAATCAAACACTTGATGAACTGTCCTTCGTGATCCGCAGAAATGAGACCAAAAGTAGCATCTGTTCTACCGATCACTTAAGACAGTTTCACAAGCTTTTGATATTGCTAGTTTTTTTCGAGATGCCTATACTCCACACCTGCGCAGTTCCTGTTGTTGGAGTGGAGTCATGGTCATCGCGGTCGATCGCTTTCGCAAAATCCTGCTGGTAGCGGCTGTTGCCTGCTGGGTGACCATTTCTGCGTCGCCGCTGCCGGCGCATGCCGCCACCAGCGCAAAAACGGCGAAGGCTTCCAAAAATACGGTGAAAGCCAAGGCCGCGGCGCCCAAGCGCGCTGTTGCCAGCGACAAGAAGGCGCAGCCCAGGGTTGCGAAGGCACCCGCCCGCAAGACCGTGAAAGTGGCGAGCAAGCCGCAGAGTCGCGTGAAGGTGCAGATGGCTGCGGGCAAATCGACCTCGCTTCACAAGGTCGCCGTGCAACGCCAGCCTGCTGCTGCTCAATCGGTGATGCGCGCAGCGGTGGCGCCCCGTCTTTCCGAAGGTTCGCGTCTGGGTCTGCGCTCGATGGACGATCCGCTCGAGCTCAATTCCACCGTCGCGCTGGTGATCGACCAGGAAACCAATGAAGTGCTGTTCAGCAAGAACGATGCGGCTGTGCTGCCCATTGCCTCGCTGACGAAGCTCATGACCGGTCTCGTGGTGGCCGATGCCCATCTCAACATGCAGGAGATGATCACCATCACGCAGGACGATGTCGACACCTACAAGGGCAGCAGCTCGCGTCTGGCCGTGGGCACCACGCTGAGCCGGGGTGAACTGATGCATCTGGCGCTCATGTCCAGCGAAAACAGGGCCGCGCACGCGCTGGGCCGCACCTACCCCGGCGGCCTGACCGAGTTCGTGCGCCTCATGAACCGGAAGGCTGTAGAACTGGGCATGGCCGACACGCGCTACGTGGAGCCCACAGGCCTGTCCAGCTCCAACCAGTCGAGCGCGCGCGATCTCGCCACGCTGGTGTCCGTGGCTTACGAACGTCCCATCCTGCGCAACCTCTCCACGTCGCCCAGTTACGAGGTGGACCTGGGACGTCGCACCCTGCACTACAACAACTCGAATGGCCTGATCAAGAACCCCTCGTGGGACATCGGCCTGCAGAAGACCGGCTATATCTCGGAAGCCGGCCGGTGCCTGGTCATGCAGGCCAAGGTCGCTGGCCGTCAACTGATCATGGTGTTCCTGGACGCCACGGGCAAGGTGGGCCGCATGCAGGATGCCGAGCGTGTTCGGCGCTGGGTGGAAGTTCAGACGGACACGCGGGTCGTTGCTCGCCCTCAAGGCTGAGCCTTCCTCCCCAATGAAAAACGGCCCCGAGGGGCCGTTTTTCATTGGGGCTGGTCGCTTAGCGCGGCGATGCCAGGGTGGCGGCCTTCGGGCAGCCCAATGAAGATGAAATCTCGGCGGCGGTGATGCGCAATTTGGGCAGCCAGCTTTCGTCAATGCGGTCTGCAGGGGCCGAAATCGACAGGCCCGCCACCAGCTTGTTCTGGTCGTCATAGATGCCGGCGGCCATGCACCGCACGCCCAGCTCCAGTTCCTCGTTGTCCCGCGCCACGCCCGCCTGACGGCATTGCGCCAGCTCGCGCTCCAGCGTGGCAAGCTGGGTGAGGCTGTTGCGGGTGTTGCCCGCCAGCCCGGTGCGCGTGGCGTAGGCGCGCACCCGTTGTGGTTCGTCATCGGCCAGGAACAGCTTGCCGACCGAGGTGAGGTGCAGCGGTGCCCGACCGCCAATGGCGCGCACCACCTGCATGCCAGACCGTTCGCTGTAGGCGCGCTCCACGTACACGATCTCGTCGCCCTGGCGCACGCTGAGGTTCACGGGTTGCTGGATCAGCTTGTGCAGCTCCCGCATGGGCAGCAGGGCCGCATCGCGCACGCTCAGCCGTGCCTTGACGAGGTTGCCAAGCTCGAGGAGGCGCATGCCCAGGCGGTAGCTGCCCGCTTCAGGCCGGTCGACGAAGCGGCCAATCGTGAGGTCGTTGAGGATGCGGTGCGCCGTGGAAGGATGCAGGCCGGTTTTCTCGCTGATTTCCTTGAGCGACACCGGTTCCTCGCGCGACGCCAGCACTTCCAGCAGATTGAACATGCGTTCGATCACCTGAACGGTGGGCGTGCTGGGGAGAGTCTCGGAGCGTTTGGTCATGAAGAGAGCAAAAGGTTGGAGGTGATTTTACAAGATGAAATCCACATCCTCAAACCGGTGGCTCGGTAATCCGCCCCTCTTGGCCGCCCCATGCAGCGGCACTCGGAATTCAGTCTGTCCGGTCCCAACGCCCGTTGCGCAGCAATTCATGGGGGCGGAAGCTTGCCTTGTAGTTCATCTTGCTGCTCTGCCCGATCCAGTAGCCCAGATAGACATGCGGCAATTCCAGCGTCCGGGCCTGCTCGATCTGCCACAACACGCTGTATGTGCCATAACTGGCCTTCTCATCGGGTTCATAGAAGGTGTAGACCGCCGAGAGCCCATCGTTGAGCACGTCGACGATGGACACCATCTTGAGTTTGGGCGAACCGCCGTCGCTGGCTGGCTCGTGAAACTCCACCAGCCTGGAATTGACGCGACTCTGAAGCAGAAACTGTGTGTACTGGTCGATGCTGTCGTGGTCCATCCCGCCGCCCGCATGCCGGCTGTTCTGGTACCGCAGATACAGCTGGTAATGCTCGGGCAGAAAGCACAGCTTGAGCACCCGCGTCTGCAGCATGCCGTGCTGCTTCACGGAGCGCCGCTGGCTCCGGTTGGGCACGAACGAGGTGACCGGCACACGCAGTGGCACACAGGCCTGGCAGCCATCACAGTACGGACGGTAGGTGAACATGCCGCTGCGGCGAAAGCCGTGCGTGACCAGGTCCGAGTACGCGTCGTTGTGGATGAGGTGGCTCGGCGTGGCGACTTGCGAGCGGGCCTGCCGGTCCGGCAGGTAGCTGCACGGGTAAGGTGCCGTGGCGTAAAACTGCAGCGCCTGGAGCGGAAGTTCTTTGAGATGGGTCACGCGCTACGACCGTCGTCAGAGAGGATGTTTTGCCAGTATACGGGCTGAAACTCCCAGCGCGGAGCGGGGTGGGAGAGCGCCATTCGCACATGGCGGCAGAACGCGTCGCGCGGCATCAGTTGCCCTCCCAGCGAGGTCAGGTGCGCGGTGTTCTGCTGGCAATCGATCAGCGGCATCGCATGGGTGCGGCAGAAGGCGATCAGGGCGGCCAGCGCGAGTTTGGACGCGTCGCTCTGCCGACTGAACATCGATTCGCCGTACACCATGGCGCCGAGGTTGACGCAGTACAAGCCGCCAGCAAGCTCGCCATCGATCCATGCCTCCACGCTGTGGGCGAGGCCGGCCTGGTGAAGCCGCACATACGCTTCAACCATCGCGGGCAGGATCCAGGTGCCGTTCTGTCCATCGCGGGGGGTGTGCGCACAAGCCCTGATGACGCGCTCGAAATCGTGGTCGAGGCGAATCTCGAGCCGTTGTTCGCGCAGCAGGCGGATGAGGGTCTTGCGCAGGGATCTGTGAAGGCGGAAGCGGGAAGTTTCAAGCACCATGCGCGGGTCGGTGCTCCACCACAGGATGGGTTGGCCCGCGCTGTACCAGGGGAAGATGCCCCGTGAGTAGGCGGCCACCAGGGTGGGCACATCGAGCACGCCACCCGCCGCCAGCAAACCGGGCGCGGGGTCCGTGGCGCTCCAGGCGGTTTCCACTGGCGGAAACGGCTGGCCAGGCTCGAGCCAGGGCAACGCTCGGTTGGGCGGGCTGTGTGACATGCCGTTATTGTGCGCGGCGGCTCCGCAGATTCAAGCCGTGAAGCGCGTGGTCCGACGAAGCAGCCACCAGGCCATGGCGCCCAGGACGATGCCCACGCCATCGGCCGCCAGATCGGTCCATTCGCCATAGCGCCAGCCGGTGGCCGCCTGGGCGAGTTCGATGGCGCCTCCGTAGACCAGCAGCAGCAAGGCCACGCGGGCTGGCTTTTGTGGATAGGACAGCAGACCGAACAGCGCGAGCCAGCCAAAACCGAATGCGTGCTGGGCCTTGTCCCAGATGTTGAAGCTCTGCGCGGGCAGCATCTCCACGGGCATCAAGGAAGCGATGGTCAACACCGCCACGCACAACCAGAAGAACGTCTTGATGAGTTTGTCGGTCATGGGTGAACAGGCGCAGAAATGAAAAAGGCCTTCCGCAGAAGGCCTTTTCAGATGTTGGGTGGTTTCCCGGAAAGGGGTCGACTGTGAAGCAGAAGTTGTGGAAATCCTACGTGCGCCGATGTTAGCAGCAGCACAGCTTGGAACATTCGGACTTTCCGCACATGGATAACCTTGAGGCCCGGGGTAGCATGACGGCTGTTGGCCAAATGCAGTAGTTTGGCGTAGGACTCGTATGGCAAGAATCAAGAACTTTTGGATGAGCATGGCCGTGGTCGGAATGGAAACGGCGATGGTTTCGTTCTTTGCGGGCCCTTACTTTCGTATCCTCCTTGCAGTTCTCGCCACCGATTTCTTGATGACTGAGCCTCTCTACTGAACAGGACAATCTTTTCAGATGTCTCGCAAGGCCTTCGTTGACGCATTCAGAAGGTAGATGCTCGTTACCTTGTGTTGAAAGTTGGAGTCGAAAAGCGGGCGCACGCTCGCTACCGGGCCTCAGCACCTGGCCATTTTTGCGCCGGTAGCTGCCCCCGGGCATAGCTGGTGGGGCAGCATGATGTGAGAACTCGGGCTACGTCCGCTCTTCAGGTGCAGGCGCTCCGCATTCGGCGCGATGGAGTGACTTCGTAAAGCACTGTGGCCGCGCATAAAATTTCCATCTCCGACCGCTGGCTGTTGGACGGTGTCTAACACGCTTCCAACAGGCAAGAAAAAAGCGCCAAGACCGCAAAGTCAAGGCGCTTGATTCATAACGATATTTCTGGCTCCCCGACCTGGACTCGAACCAGGGACCTGCGGATTAACAGTCCGTCGCTCTACCGACTGAGCTATCAGGGAACAGCCTCAAATTATAGCGTCGTTTCTCGCGATTTTTTGAGGTGCTCGACTTTTCATGCAATTTTGTCGATGCCTTGTGCGTGACGGCGTCAATCGGAGGTGGAGTGATCCACGCCCAGCACCTTGTGCAGCTTGGTGCTGCTGGTGGTGTACTGGAGCGTCACGGTCTTGTCGGGAAAGATGAAGGGCGCGGCGCCGAAGGCGGCGAGGGCGCATTCGTGGAAGCCCGAGAGGATGAGTTTCTTCTTGCCGGGGTAGGTGTTGATGTCTCCGACCGCGAAGATGCCGGGCACGCTCGTGGAGAACTTCTCCGTGTCGACGACCAGTTGCTTGCGTTCGATGTCCAGACCCCAGTCGGCGATTGGGCCGAGTTTGGGTGACAGGCCGAAGAACACCAGCAGTGCATCCAGCGGCACCACGCGGGTGACGGCATCGGGGCCCATCACTTTCAAGCCGCTGAGGCGGCCCTCAGACTCTTCAAAGCCCGTGGGCTGGCCCACAATGAACTGCATTTCTTGCCGCTCGCAGAGCTCTCGCATCCGGGTCACGCTAGCGGGTGCGGCCTGGAAGCCATCGCGGCGGTGGATCAGCACCACGCTGGCGGCGCGATGCGGGCCGTCCTGGGCGAAGTTCAGCGCCCAGTCCAGTGCCGAGTCTCCGCCACCGACGATGACCAGGTGCTTGCCCGCAAAGTCGGCCGGGTTCTTCACCCGGTAGAACAGCTGGCTGTCCGCGAAGCGGTCCAGGCCATCCACGTTGAGTTTGCGCGGCTGGAATGCGCCGACGCCAGCGGCGATGAAGAGGGTCCTGGTGAGGAAGCGTGTGCCCCTGGACGTGCTCACGAGGAATCGGCCATCGTCCTGCCGCTGCACGGTAGCCACTTCCTGACCCAGGTGGAACGTGGCGCCGAAGGGCTTGATCTGCGCCATCAGCTTGTCGACAAGCTCCTGGCCTGTGCACACCGGGATGGCGGGGATGTCGTAGATGGGCTTGTCGGGGTACAGCTCAACGGGCTGTCCGCCGACGTAGGGGAGCGCGTCGATGACGTGCGCCTTGATTTCAAGCAAGCCCAGTTCGAACACCTGGAACAGCCCGACAGGCCCGGCGCCGACGACGACCGCGTCGGTTTCGATGAGACCGTCTGAGGTGTCGGGTGGGGTCATTCCATCGGGCCGGGGCGCTGGCCGCATGGCAGGGCCGCGGGTCAGCGGATCAGTTCCGACAGCTTGCCCGTGCGGTCTTTCCACTCGTCGTGGTCGGGCAGCGGGTCCTTGCGCTTGGTGATGCTCTTCCAGCCGGGCAGGCGGGCGAGCTCGGCGTTGAGCTCGGTCATGTGCTGCTGGTCCTTGGGCAGGTCTTCCTCGGCGTAGATCGCGCTCACCGGGCATTCGGGGATGCACACCGCGCAGTCGATGCATTCATCCGGGTCGATGGTGAGGAAGTTCGGGCCTTCGCGGAAGCAATCCACCGGACAGACGTCCACACAGTCGGTGTATTTGCAGCGGATGCAGGCTTCGGAGACAACGTGGGTCATGGTGGTTGGGGGAATCGGTAGAACCCGGGATTTTAGGGTTTCCCTGGGGCCCGGGCGGGCGCATGCCCCTTGCCTGGGTCGGTGTTAAGGGTGAACGGCGCCTCAGCGCACCAGCAATGCGCCCGAAGTGCGGTGGCTGGCGGTGTCCACCAGCACCAGCGAACCCAGGGTGCGCGAGCGTTCGAACGGCAGTGTGGCGAGCGGTTCCTGCAGCGCCAGTTCGATGTGCCCGATGGCATTGGGCTCGAGCTGGCTGGCGTCTTCTTCGGCCAGAGTGTGGATGTCCAGCCGGTGCACGATGCGCTTGATCTTGGCTTTCACCCAGCGGTGGCCGTGCAGTGCCCAATAGACGCGGCCCGGCACCAGCGTCTCGTCGTCAAGCCAGGCCACGGTCGCCCGGATCTCGCGGCTGCCCACCAGGGTGTCCTGCGCTTCGCCGTCCTCGGCGGCCAGCAGCCAGTCGCCGCGCGACACGTCGACCTCGCGGTCGAGCACGATGCCCGCGCTGTGGCCTGCGAGCACCGCCTGCGGCTGGCGCACATGGTTGAGCACCTGTGCCACCACGGCGGTCTGGCCATTGGGCATGATGCGCACGGCCTGACCGGGTTGGACGCCGCCGGTGGCCACGCGGCCCCAGAAGACGCGGCGGCCCTGCGACGTGTCGGACGACGAACTGAATTTCTCCACCCACTGCACGGCGAACGCGAAGGGCAGCGTGCTGTCGGCCGGGGTGACGGGCAGGCCTTCCAGGATTTCAAGCAGCGTGGGGCCGTTGTAGCCGCACCAGCCGGGCTGGTCGCTGGCATCGACCACGTTCCATCCCTTGAGCGCAGAGACCGGCACGACGGCGTTGACCGCAATGCCCGCCTGCGCGGCGAACTGGCGGAGCGCAGCGGCGATGTGGCGGAAGGCGGTGGCGCTGTCCTCGACGGCGTCGAGCTTGTTGACCGCGAACACCACCGACGGCACGCGCAGCAGCTTCAGCAGCAGGCTGTGGCGTCGGGTCTGGGGCAGCAGCTGCAGCGCGGCGTCGGCCCAGTTCAGCTTGGTGGCGTCCACCAGCACCACGGCCGCGTCCGCGCTCGAGGCGGCGGTGACCATGTTGCGCGTGTACTGCTCATGGCCGGGGGCATCGCCGATGATGAACTTGCGCGCCTCGGTGCTGAAGTAGCGGTAGGCCACATCGATGGTGATGCCTTGCTCGCGCTCGGCCGAGAGGCCGTCGGTGAGCAGCGCGAGGTCGGTCTCGCCATGGCGCTGCACGCCAGCCAGGTGGTCCTGCAGAACAGCCTTGCTGTCGACCAGCAGGCGGCCGATCAGCGTGCTCTTGCCGTCATCGACGCTGCCGCAGGTGATGAGGCGCAGGGCGGCGCTGGTGTCCTGCGCGACGGGGGTGGAGATGCTGCTCATCAGAAATAACCTTCCTTCTTGCGGCGCTCCATCGAGGCGTCGCTGGTTTTGTCGTCCATGCGGGTGGCGCCGCGCTCGCTGACCTCGGCGGCCAGGGTTTCGATCACGATGTCGTCGGCCGTGGCGGCCAGGCTTTCCACCGGGCAGGTGCAGGTGATGTCGCCCACGGTGCGGAAGCGCACGTCACGCACCTGCACGGTCTCGCCGTCGCGCGGCGGGGTGAGTTCGGTCACCGGCACGAGCAGGCCGCGGCGGTCCACCACCTCACGCTGGTGCGTGTAATAGATGGAAGGCAGGGCGATGTTCTCGCGGGCGATGTACTGCCAGACGTCGAGCTCGGTCCAGTTGCTGATCGGGAACACGCGGAAGTGCTCGCCGGGCTGCAGGCGCGTGTTGAACAGCGTCCAGAGTTCGGGGCGTTGTGCCTTGGGCTGCCATTGGCCGAAGCTGTCGCGGTGGCTGAAGATGCGTTCCTTGGCGCGTGCCTTTTCTTCGTCGCGCCGGGCGCCGCCGATCAGGGCGTCGAAGCGGAATTCCTCGATCGCTTCCAGCAGCGTCACCGACTGGTGCACGTTGCGGCTCTCGCCGGGGTGGGCCAGCCGCACGGTGCCGCGCGCCATCGAATCTTCCACGCTGCGCACGATCAGATCGGCGCCGAGTTCCTTCGCGCGCAGGTCGCGGAAATCGGTCACTTCCGTGAAGTTGTGGCCGGTGTCGATCATCAGCAACGGATAGGGAATCCGGCCAGCGCCGAAGGCTTTCTCGGCGCACTTGAGCATGACCAGTGAGTCCTTGCCGCCGGAGAACAGCAGCGCAGGGCGCTCGAAAGCGGCGGCCACCTCGCGCAGGATGAAGATGGTTTCTTCTTCCAGGGCGTCCAGGTGCGCGTTGCTCAGGTGGTGATCCTGGTTGGCGCGTTGCAAGGCGGTCTGAATGACGGCGGTTTCGGTACGGGCGTTCATGGGGAGGTCGTGTTCAGTGGGCCAGATGGAGACCGCATTCGCGGTTGTCTTCGCCCTTGGTCGGATCCAGATAGTCGAAGTTGTTGGGCAGGCCGTGGGCCTCGCAGTACTGGTGCAGTTCCCTGGACGACCAGTGCAGCAACGGTGCAACCTTGATCAAACCATCCGGGTTGATGCTGACGGGGGCCATCTGGGCACGGACGGCGGTGTCGGTGGCCCTGAGCGCGGTGAACCAGACCTTGGGCGCCGTCTCGCGCAGCGCGCGGGCAAAAGGCTCAAGCTTCACTTCCTCGGTGAATGCTGCATGGCGTGGGTCGTCGAGCGCCGGTGCCGGGCCGTCCACCGCCTCCTGGTGGGCGCGAGAACGGCGTGGCAGGTAGATGCGCAGGTTCAGACCCAGCTGGCGGCTCACTTCGTCGGCGAAGCGGTAGGTGGCTTCGGTGTTGTAGCCGTTGTCCATCCAGACCACGGGCACATCGGGCTTCACGCGCGTGACGAGGTGCAGGATGACAGCCTCGAAGGGCCGAAAATTGGTGGTGACGATGGCTGGCTGGTCCAGGCCGAGTGCCCACTCCACCAGTCCGGCGGCGTTGTGGCCCAGTTCGGTGTTGACGCGTGTGAGATCGATGGCGCTCATGGTGTCGGTTTTAGGTGCTCAGGCGGCTTCAGCAAAGTGGGGCGTGGTGTGCACGGCATCGCCCTGGTAGAAGGCGGGGTAGTGCGACAGCAGCTTCTGGCCGTGGGCGAGGTTCTGGTCGGCGCGCAACACGGCCTGTGTGAAGCCGCTGCGCTGCATCTGCACGAGCTGGTCGATCAGCACGTCGCCGGTGGCGCGGATCTCGCCGGTGAAGCCCAGCCTGCGGTGCAGCAGGAAAGCCTGGCTGAAGGCGCGGCCGTCGCTGAACTTGGGGAAGTGCAGTTCGATCACGGTGATGCCGGTGAGGTCGGCTTCACGGGGATCGGCGTCGTTCGCGATCGAGAGGCGTTGCGCCTCGGCTTCGGGGGCCGAGAAGGTGTCGGCGATGAAGAGTTGGAGGGGGTTCTGGCTCATGGGGTCGTTCCTCAGGCGGCGGCGCGGGCCGTGCTGGTGCGCACCGCGTTGGCGGCGGTCTTGAAGGCATCGGGGCCGGTGCGGCGCAGGGTCGCGAGGAAGGTCTCGCCGCCGGTGCGCCGGGCGCGGTAGGTGTCGAGCAGGGCTTCGATCACGTCGGGCACCTCGCTGGCCGCGAAGGACGGGCCGATCACCTTGCCGGGCACGGCCTCGCCAGACAGGCGCGTGCCGTCCGAACCGCCGAGCGTGACCTGGTACCACTCCTGTCCGTCCTTGTCGACGCCCAGGATGCCGATGTGGCCGCTGTGGTGGTGGCCGCAGGAGTTGATGCAGCCGCTCATGTGCAGGTCGATCTCGCCGAGATCGTGCAGCTCGTCGAGGTCCTTGTAGCGGCCCAGGATGGCTTGCGCCAGCGGCAGCGAGCGCGCGTTGGCCAGATCGCAGAAATCGCCACCGGGGCAGGCGATCATGTCGGTGAGCAGGCCGATGTTCGGCTTGGCGAGGCCCAGGCGGCGCGCTTCGCGCCAGAGCTCGGGCAACTGGTCGCAACGCACCCAGGGCAGCAACAGGTTCTGTTCGTGCGTCACGCGGGCTTCGCCGGCGGAGAAACGCTCGGCCAGGTCGGCGGCGCGCTCGAGCTGTTCGGCTGTGGCATCGCCCGGCGCCTGGCCGAAGCGCTTGAACGACAGCGTGACCGCGCGCAGGTCGGGATTCTGGTGCGGCTTGACGTTCTGCTGCAGCCAGCGGCTGAACTCGATGTCATCCTCGGCCGCGGCCTTGAGGATGTGCGCAATCTTGGCGTCGGCGCTCTTGCGGTCGCAATTCAGCGCGGGCGGCACGAAGAAGGCGGTCACGCGGTCCAGCTCAGCCTGGCTGATGGTGTGCGGCGCGCCGTCCTTCTCGAGGATGTCGCGGTACTCGGCTTCCACCTGGTCGGTGAAGGCCTGGCCTTCGGCCTTCACCAGGATCTTGATGCGGGCCTTGTAGATGTTGTCGCGGCGGCCGAAGCGGTTGTAGGCGCGCACCACGGCTTCAAGGTAGTTGAGGATCTGGTTCCACGGCAGGAACTCGCGGATCACGCTGCCGATGATGGGTGTGCGGCCCATGCCGCCACCCACGCGCACCTGGAAGCCCAGTTCGCCATCCACGTTGCGCAGCAGGCGCAGGCCCACGTCGTGCCACGGCGTGGCGGCACGGTCTTCGCGCGCGCCGGTGATGGCGACCTTGAACTTGCGCGGCAGGAAAGCGAACTCGGGGTGCAGCGTGCTCCACTGGCGCAGGATCTCGGCGAAGGGCCGTGGGTCAGCGACTTCATCGGTGGCGATGCCGGCCAGCGCATCGGTGGTGATGTTGCGGATGCAGTTGCCGCTGGTCTGGATGCCGTGCATGCCCACGCTGGCGAGCAGGTCCATCACGTCGGCCGAGCGGGAGAGTGGAATCCAGTTGTACTGGACGTTCTGGCGCGTGGTGAAGTGGCCGGTGCGGTCGGGCAGCGTGGGCACTTCGGACAGGCCGGCGTTGGCCTTGGAGATGTCGTTTTCTTCCTTGTGGTCGAAGTCCCGGGCGATCTTCGCGAGCACGCGCAGCTGCGGGCTGGAGAGTTCGCCATAGGGAACTGCGACGCGCAGCATGGGCGCGAAGCGCTGCACGTACCAGCCGTTCTGCAGGCGCAGCGGCTTGAACTCGTCGTCGCCCAGCGTGCCGGCCTGCCAGCGGGTGAGCTGGTCGCGGTACTGGTCGGCGCGAAGGTGCACGAACTGGCGGTCGAAGTCGGAATATTGGTACATCGTTGTCGTGAGGCGTCAGAAATTCAGAAAGCCACCGGTGTGGCAATGCCAAGCATGGACACGACTGTAGGGAAGCATCGATATATCCCAAACGATTTTTTGTTCATGGGTATATATCTCGCGAGAATAAGAAAATGCCTGCTGTGTCGAATCGCACGCCAGATGCCCGCTTGTCCTGTGGGGGCGACCGCACATCGGTCTGCTCGGCGTAACATTCCGCACATGCAAAAACAGCGCATTCTGGTCAGCGTGGTCGGTTTCTCCGACGTGGAACGCCATGCGCTCAACACCGTTTTCCGGTTGTCCCAGGAGCGCGAACTTTCCTACGCACCCTGGGTGCCCCTGGCCCCGCCCGGCACCGTGATCCCTCCCGGGGTGGCTCAGGTCGCTCTGGTGGATGGTGAAAGCCTGGAGGCCGTGCTCTCCCATGCCAAGGAAATGCCACCAGGGCAGCGGCTGATCTGGGTCGGCCCGGACGCGCCCGAGCACGCCTGGCGTGTGCTGGACCGGCCGATCGAATGGGCTGCCGTGCTGCACGATCTCGACCTCGTGTTCGCCGCGCGGCAGGCCGATTCGGGCCTGCTCGACTTCGACGTGACCGCCCCTGCGCCTCTGGACCTTGATCTGGACATGGACATGGAGAGCGCCGAGCCCGCCGACATGGTTCGCCGTGCGCTGGTGGTGGGCGCCGAGGACGAGGAGGGCACCTACCTGCGTTCGCGCCTCGCTCTGGCGGGGGTGGGGCTGGTGGACGAGGTGATCGGCACCGAGAGCGCGCTCGAACTCATGGAGCGCAACCGGTACGTGTGCGGTGTGTTCAACCTGGACGACCACCGCATCGACGTCTGGTCGCTGATGCGCGACTTCATGCAGCGCAACCCGAAGGCCATGACCCTGGCCACGACCGAGCTGGCTGGCCCGCTGGCCGGTTGGTGGCGCCGCCGCCGGGTGCGCCGCGATGCGCACCGTGTGGGCATCACCGCCTTGCTGCAGCGCCCGTTCCAGCCGCGCCAGGTGTCTGAATGGCTGGACCTGATCTGACCCGATCCGCCGGCTGACGGCGCGCCTGTTTCCAGGCAAACCGCGCCGGGTCGATTGCCCGCAGAAGATCGGTTTCCTCTGTTGCTGGCGGCTCGCCATCCAGCGCGGCGGCCAGTTGGCCGGCGCACCAGTGGGCCAGCGTGATGCCCCGCGAGCCGAGCGCCGCCAGCATGTAGAGCCCTGGCTGGCGGGGGGTGTCTTCCAGCGGCACGCGGCCGCGCTGGTGGCCCGCCTCTTCCATCAGCCGCTGCAGCGCGTTGCCATCGGGCACCGCGCCCACCAGTGGCAGCCGGTCCAGCGAGGCGCATCGCACCTGGGCCCAACCCAGCAGACCACCGTTCGCCAGTGCGTCGCGCAAATCCGTCGCCGCTGGCGGGCAGATCGTGTCCAGGCTCGCCGCGTTGCGCTCATGGGCCTGATCGCTCAGGGTCGTGTCGTCCACGCCTCGGTCGTAGGTGGAGCCCATCGCCCAGATGCGGGACGGCCATCGCGGGGGAAGCCCGGTGTCTTCGTAGAGCGGCACGTACACGCCGTTGTCGCGGCACGGCCTGTCGGCCCGGGGCGTGCCGCGTTGCGCCGCCAGGCTCATCTGGCCTTTGACCGGGCGCAGGGGCAGGGCGGGCGGGTCCATCAAGGTGGAGTTGCCGGCAAGAAGGCCAAGGCTTCCGAAGGCCGCGGCAACCACGGCCACAGGGGCCTCCGCCACGCAAACCCCTTCGGCGTTCAACGCCTGCCAGCCCGTGGGTGCGCGCAGCAGATGGTGCACGGGCGTCTGCCAGCGGCAGTCCATATCGCCACGTTGCGCGGCCTCAGTCAGCCACGCCTGCACCAGCGCGGCCGGACGCACCAGCGCGGCTGGCCAGCGGCCCGGGTCGTGCCCCAGGTTGTCCACCTCACAGGCCTGCCAGCCCTGGCCCTCGGGGACGAGGCGCTGCAGTTCGGCCAGGGTCGCCGCCACACCCAGCGTGGAAAGGAGCGACAGCGGCGTGGGCGCACGCGTGACATGCGGGCTGAGCATGCCCACCGGCAAGGCAGAAGCGCCCTGCGCGGGGCCCTCGGCGGCGTCGACCAGGGTGAGTCGCCAGCCGCGTCGGGACAGCGCCGCGCACACGGCGGCGCCCGCCAGGCCGGCGCCGATCACCATGGCATGGCGGGTTTGGGGTGCTGTCACGGGGTTGGGTGCGGGCGACCGGCTGCGCCCGCGGGCTCAGTTGCCTTCGGATGGCGGGGGCACGTAGCCAGCGGCGGCATCGGCGCCATCGCCGAAGAAGTGCTTTTCCATCTGGCGGGCCAGGTACTGGCGGGCGCGCGCGTCGGCCAGGTTCAGGCGGTTTTCGTTGAGCAGCATGGTCTGGTGCTTGAGCCAGGCGGCCCAGGCTTCCTTGCTGACGTTCTCGTACAGGCGCTTGCCCATTTCCCCCGGGTAGGGCGGAAAGTCCAGGCCTTCGGCTTCCTTGCCGAGCTTGATGCATTGAACGGTGCGTGCCATGAGGAGCGTTCCTTGGAGGTGTGGGTTAGATGGATTGGTTATAACGAACTGAAGAAATAATTCGTTCCCGATCTGGCCGATCGTCGGCATGATCCAGGGCTCTTGGTTCGTCGGCGCCATGCGCCGGTGTCGGGCACGGGCCTCGGGCGGCCAGGCAGCCCGCCACTGTAGCAAGGTTTCGGTGCCCGCCATGGCGGTGGGGCCTGCCGATCCCCCGCCAGCCGCCGGGCCGGGCCCGACTTTTTACAATACGGGGTTCGACCCCATCAGGATCTCTCATGAGTGCATTTCTGGAAGAGCGCGTGCTCAGCGTTCACCACTGGACCGACCGGCTGTTCAGCTTCACCACCACGCGCGACACCTCGCTGCGTTTTTCCAATGGCCACTTCACCATGATCGGCCTGCGGGTGAATGAAAAGCCGCTGCTGCGTGCGTACAGCATCGTCAGCCCCAACTGGGCCGATCACCTCGAGTTCCTCAGCATCAAGGTGCAGGACGGTCCGCTGACCTCGCGCCTGCAGCACATCCAGGTGGGTGACAGCATCATCGTGGGCCGCAAGCCCACCGGCACGCTGCTGATCGACTACCTGCTGCCCGCCAAGCGCCTGTACCTGCTGGGCACCGGCACCGGTCTGGCCCCGTTCCTGAGCGTCATCCGCGACCCGGAAACCTACGAGCGCTTCGAGCAGGTCGTGCTGGTGCACGGCGTGCGCCAGGTCAAGGAACTGGCCTACCGCGAGCTGATCACCGAACAGCTCCGGCACGACGAGTTCCTGGGCGAGGCCGTGCAACAGAAGCTGCTGTACTACCCCACCGTCACGCGCGAGCCGTTCATGCACCAGGGCCGCATTCCGCAGCTGCTGGGCGACGGCGTGATCGCCAAGGACTTCGGCATTCCGCCGCTCAACCCGGCCGAAGACCGCGTCATGATCTGCGGCAGCCCCGAGATGCTGCGCGACCTGAAGGCACTGTGCGAGAAGCGCGGCTTCAAGGAAGGCAACACCACCACGCCGGGCGATTTCGTCATCGAACGCGCCTTCGTGGGCTGAGGCAAGGGAACTTGAGGCAGACTGCCGGGCTCAGTCTTCTGTCCCGCCCGGCGGCTCTCCTCTTCCTTCTTCAGGACTCTCCGTGATCGCCATCCTCTCTCCCGGCCAACCTTCGCCCCTGACGAGCCAGCCCCGGCGCATCCTGGGCCTGGTGGCGGCCGCCTGTGTGGCCATGCTGGCGTTCGGCATGTACCTGCAGCACGTGGTCGGGCTCGAACCCTGCCCGATGTGCATCGTGCAACGTTATGCGCTGGTGGCCGTGGCGCTGGTCGCGGGCATCTCGGCGCTGTTCCGCAACCGCACCGCACGCCATGTGGGCGTGGCGTTGATGGGCGCGTTCGCGGTGTTCGGGGCGTTCACGGCGGCGCGCCAGAGCTGGCTGCAATGGAACCCGCCCGAAATCATGAGCTGCGGGCGCGATTTCTTCGGAATGATCGAGTCCTTCCCGCTGCGCCGCGCGATCCCCATGATCTTCCGTGGCAGCGGTGACTGTTCCGTGATCGACTGGACCTTCCTCGGCCTGTCGATCGCGAACTGGTCCTTCCTGTGCTTCTCGGCCATCATCGCGCTGGCCGTGGCCCTCTGGGTGAAGCGCCCGGCCGCCTGAGGCCGGGCGGGCCGGCGCCGGCCCTCAGTTGAGCTTCTTCACCAGCACCTGGCTCTTGCGGTCCCAGTTGTACTTGCGCTTGCGCGCCTCGGGCAGCCAGTCTGCGCTGACCTGCACGAAGCCGCGCTTGACGAACCAGTGCATGGTGCGCGTGGTCAGCACGAAGATGCTTTGAAGGCCCTGCGCCTTCGCCCGGGTTTCGATCCGCTTGAGCAGCCGCTCCCCATCGCCCTGGCTCTGCGTCTGGGGTGACACGGTGAGCGCCGCCATTTCGCCGGTGCGCTCTTCGGGATAGGGATAGAGCGCGGCACAGCCAAAGATCACGCCATCGTGTTCGATGATGGTGTAGTTGCCCGCGTCGCGTTCGATCTCGGTGCGGTCGCGCTTGACCAGGGTGCCGTCCTTCTCGAACGGCTCGATCAGCGCCACGATGCCGCTCACGTCGTCCATGGTGGCCTCGCGCACGCTCTCCAGCTTCTCGTCCACCACCATGGTGCCGATGCCGTCGTGGGTGTAGATCTCCAGCAGCAGCGCGCCGTCCACCGAGAACGGCAGGATGTGGCTGCGGTCCACACCGCCTTCGCAGGCGCGGATGCAGTGCTGCAGGTAGAAGGCGGTGTCGGTCGGCTGCGTGGCGGAGGGCAGGGCAGCCAGCATCTTCTTCGCATCTGCCAGGGGCAGCTCGGTGTCGATGTCGCTTTCGGGGTCGGCCTGGTCCGCGCGGATGCCCGGCACCTCGGTCAGGAACATCAGCTTGTCGGCCTGCAGGGCCACGGCCACGGACGTGGCCACGTCCTCCATGGTGAGGTTGAAGGCCTCGCCTGTCGGCGAAAAGCCGAAGGGGGACAGCAGCACCATGGCGCCCATGTCCAGCGTGCGCTGGATGCCGTCGGTGTCGACCTTGCGCACCAGGCCGGAGTGGATGAAGTCCACGCCATCGATCAGACCCACGGGGCGCGCGGTGATGAAGTTGCCCGAGATCACGCGCACGGTGGCACCGGCCATGGGCGTGTTCGGCAGGCCCTGGCTGAAGGCGGCTTCGATCTCATAGCGCAGCTGGCCGGCGGCTTCCTGCGCGCAGTCCAGCGCCACCTCGTCGGTGATGCGCATGCCGTGCGAGTACTTCGCTTCGTGGCCCTTGAGGCGCAGCTGCTCGTTCACCTGGGGCCGGAAGCCGTGCACCAGCACGATGTCCACCCCCATGCTCTGGATCAGCGCCAGATCCTGCGCCAGTTTCTCCAGCTTGCCGGCCGCAATGGCTTCGCCCGCGATGCCCACCACGATGGTGTTGCCACGGTGCTTGTGGATGTAGGGCGCGACCGAGCGGAACCAGGGGACAAAAGTGAAGTTGAAGACAGTGGACATGGGCTGAGGGCAGGCGGGCAATGGGCCGGGCGCGGATAATGACCGGTTGCCCGATTTTGACCGAAGTTCCTCACTTGTCCTCCACGCCGCTGCACATCGAATTCCCTGAGACGCTGCCCGTCTCGGCCCGCCGCCACGAGATCGAGGCGGCGATGCGCGACCACCAGGTGGTCATCGTCTGTGGCGAAACCGGCTCGGGCAAGACCACGCAGCTGCCCAAGATCGCCCTGGCCATGGGCCGCGGCAAGTGCAACGCCAAGCCCGGGCAGCGCGGGCAACTGATCGGCCACACCCAGCCGCGGCGCATCGCCGCTTCCAGCGTGGCCAAGCGCATTGCCGAGGAACTGAAGACGCCGCTGGGCGAGGTGGTGGGCTACAAGGTGCGCTTCCAGGACCGTCTCTCGAAAGACGCCTCGGTGAAGCTGATGACCGACGGCATCCTGCTCGCCGAAACGCAGACCGACCCCGATCTGCGCGCCTATGACACGATCATCATCGACGAGGCGCACGAGCGCAGCCTGAACATCGATTTCCTGCTGGGCTATCTGCGCCAGCTGCTGCCCCGCCGGCCCGACCTGAAGGTGGTGGTGACCTCCGCCACCATCGACGCCGACCGCTTCGCGCGGTACTTCGCTTCCACCAAGGGGCCGGCGCCGGTGCTCATGGTGTCGGGCCGCACCTTTCCGGTGGAAGTGCGCTGGCGCCCATTCGAGGAAAGCCGCGACTACGACCTGAACAACGCCATTGCCGATGCGGTGGACGAGCTCTGGCGCGGCCCGGCTGGCGGCGACATCCTGGTGTTCCTGCCGGGTGAGCGTGAGATTCGCGAGGCCGCCGACCACCTGCGCAAGCACCTGAGCCACGTGCCCACGCTGCGCAACGCCGAGGTGCTGCCGCTGTTCGCACGCCTCTCGCAGGCCGAGCAGGACCGCATCTTCCAGGACCACAGTGGCCGCCGCGTCGTGCTGTCGACCAACGTGGCCGAGACCTCGCTCACCGTGCCCGGCATCCGTTTCGTCATTGACGCGGGCACCGCGCGGGTGAAGCGCTACAGCTTCCGCCAGAAGGTGGAGCAGTTGATGGTCGAGCCCATCAGCCAGGCCGCGGCGAACCAGCGCGCCGGGCGTTGCGGCCGCGTGGCCGATGGCATTGCCATCCGGCTCTATGACGAGGCGGGCTTCGCCGGACGCCCGGCGTTCACCGACCCCGAGATCCTGCGCAGTTCGCTGGCGGGTGTCATCCTGCGCATGAAGGCCTTGCGCCTGGGCGCGGTGGAGGATTTCGCCTTCATCGAAGCGCCGCAGAAACGCGCCATCGTCGATGGCTACCAGTTGCTGGCCGAGCTCAACGCGGTGGACGAAGCCAACGAGCTCACACCGATCGGCCAGACGCTTTCGCGCCTGCCGCTGGACCCGCGCGTGGGCCGCATGATCCTGGAGGCGCAGCAGCGCAGCGCGCTCGACGAGGTGCTCGTGATTGCCTCGGCCCTGAGCGTGCAGGACGTGCGCGACCGCCCGCTCGAAAAGCAGGCCCAGGCCGACCAGGCGCACGCGAAGTTCGACGACGAGAAGAGCGAGTTCAGCGGCACGCTCAAGCTCTGGAAATGGCTGGAGGACACCAAGGGCGGCCATGGCAAGGACCACAAGCTCAGCCACCGCCAGTACGAAAACGTGCTGCGCGAGAACTTCATCAACGTGCGGCGCGTGCGCGAATGGCGCGACATCCACAGCCAGCTGCACACGGTGGTGGCGGAGCACAAGTGGAAGCTCAACGACAAGCCCGCGAGCTACGAACAGCTGCACCTCACCATGCTGTCGGGCCTGCTGGGCAACGTGGGGCAGAAGCACGAAACCGAAGACTGGTACCTGGGCGCGCGCGGCATCAAGTTCCACCGCCATCCGGGGGCCAACCTGAGCAAGCGGCCCGGGCGCTGGATTGTCTGCGCCGAGCTGGTGGAAACCACCCGCCTGTTCGGGCGCGGCATCGCCGGCATCGAACCGCTCTGGCTGGAACAGGTGGGTGGGCACCTGATCAAGAAGCAACTGCTCGACCCGCACTGGGAAAAGAAGGCCGCGCAGGTGACGGCGCTGGAGCGCGCCACGCTGTATGGGCTGGTGGTCTACAGCAACCGCCGCACCGACTACGGCCGCGTCGACCCGGCCGGTGCGCGCGAGATCTTCATTCGCGAGGCGCTGGTGGCCGGCGAATGGGAGACGCGCCTGCCGTTCCTGGCCGCGAACCAGAAGCTGGTGCGACAGGTGGCCGAGCTGGAGCACAAGTCGCGCCGGCAGGACGTGCTGGTCGACGACGAGCTGATCTACGCCTTCTACGACCAGCAGTTGCCCGCGAACATCTGCAACGGCGCGGCCATGGAGCGCTGGTACCGGGACGCGGTGCGTGAGAACCCGAAGCTCCTGCTGCTGACCCGCGAAGAACTGATGCGCCACGAGGCGGCGGGCATCACCACGCAGACCTTCCCGAAGACGCTGCGCCTGGGCGGTGTCGACTGCGCCTGCAGCTACCTGCACGAGCCGGGCGACCCGCGCGACGGCCTGTCGGTCACGCTGCCGATCTTCGCGCTCAACCAGGCCAGCGAAGACCGCTGCGACTGGCTGGTGCCCGGCATGCTGAAGGAAAAGCTGCTCGCGCTGCTCAAGACCCTGCACCAGCGGCCACGCTCGCGCCTGGTGCCGCTGCCCGCCACCGCCGAACGCTTCGCGCAGGCGCTGTGCGAGCCCGCCACTTTCGCCGCGGGCAACCTGATGGACGCGCTGCTCAAGCTGGTGCGCGAAGCCACGCAGCTCGACATCCAACGCAACGACATCAAGGTGGACATGCTCAGCGCACACCACTTCATGCACCTGCGTGTGATCGACGAACACGGTCGCCAGCTGGGCCAGGGCCGCAATCTGGCGGCGCTCAAGGCCGAGCTCGGCGCTCAGGCGCGCGGTGCCTTCCAGGCCCTGGCCTCGCTCAAGATGGAAGGCCTGCGGGCGGCGCCCGCAGCGCCGGCCTCACCCGCCAAAGGCGTCTCTGCGCCAGCGACGGCCAAGGCCACCACAGCCCCGGTTGCGGCCGCGAGCGCCTCGCAGCGCCACACGGCCTGGGACTTTGGCGAGCTGCCCGAGCTGATGGAAATCCGCCAGGGCCAGCAGACGCTGATCGGTTTTCCCGCGCTGCTGGACGACGGCGACGCCGTGCGCATCGAGGTGTTCGACGAGCCGGACGTGGCCCAGGCGCGCCACCGCGAGGGCCTGCGCCGCCTGTTCGCGCTGCAGATCCGCGATGCCCTGAAGTACCTTGAGAAGAACCTGCCGGGCCTGCAGGCCATGGGCGTGGTCTACATGCAGGTGGGCAAGGAGTCGGGCGGCGGGGGCACGCTGGAGGAACTGCGGGCGCAGATCCTCGAACTCGCGCTCGACCGGGCGTTTCTCGGTGATCCGCTGCCGACCGACGAGGCTGCCTTCAAGCGGCGCGTGGAAGAGGGGCGAGGCCGCCTGACGCTGATCGCCAACGAGATCGCGCGAATGGCCGGTACCGTGCTGACCGAATACGCCGCCGCCGCGCGCAAGCTGAAGGACAGCAAGCCCGCCGCAGACGTAGCGGCAGACGTCACGCAGCAGTTGCAGCGGCTCATGCCGAAACGTTTCCTGCTGCAGACACCGTACGCACAGCTGCAACACCTGCCTCGTTACCTGAAGGCGGTGCAGCTGCGGCTGGACAAGTTGCGCGCCGACCCGGCACGCGACGCCGCCAGGCTGGCCGAACTGCGCCCGCAGGACCAGCGTTTCTGGAGGCTGGTGGCCGAGCGCAAGGGCGTGCAGGACGCCCGCCTGCAGGAGCTGCGCTGGCTGCTGGAAGAGTTGAGGGTGAGTTTCTTTGCGCAGGAACTGCGCACGCCGCAACCGGTGAGCGTGAAGCGGCTGGACAAGGCCTGGGCCCAGCTCAGCGCGTGAGCCGGGCGCCAGGCAGCGGGATCAGTTGGCGGCCAGTGCCACGCGGCCTTCGCGAACACCCAGCGCGGCGTCAGCCTGCAGGCGCTTGACGACGGCTTCGGCATCTTCGCGCGTGGCGAACTGGTTGATGCGCACTTCGTGGCGGCCATCCTTGGCCACCATTTCCGCGGGGTAGCCGGCGGTCTGCAGGCGCGTGCGCAGTGCAGCGGCGTCGGCCACGCTGGGCAGCGTGGCTGCCACGGCGCGCCAGCGGCCACCTTGCAGCAGCACGCCATGGCCGGGCTGCATTTCTGCCTGGCCGATGAATTTGGCCAGCTGGTCGGGCGTGGCCTGGCCTGCGGGCTTCTCAGGCTGGCCGGTGAACACGACCCAGAATGCACCGGGTTTTTCGAGTTCGATGCCCGGCTTGCCATCGCGAACCACCTCGACCTTGCCTTCGAACACGCAGACGGCGTCGTGCGCGGCATCGGTCATGGCCCAGAAATCGGTGCCTCGAATGCCCACGGTTGCGGTGGCCACTTCCAGGTTGAGTTCGCGCTTGTTGCCCAGCGCCTTGCTGGTGTAGTCGGTGGCGTAGCGGAACACGCCGGTGACCAGCTTGAACGCGCTTTTCTGCTCGCTCGGGGCCACGCTGCCTTCACGGCGGGTATCGATCGACTGGATCAGGAATTCGCTCTGTTCGCCCAGCTTGATGGTGCTTTTGTCGTCCATGCGCAGCAGCATGCGCGAGCCGTTGGCCGTGATGGCCTTGTCGTTGGCGCGCAGCTGGGCGCCGGGTTCGGCGGGTCGGCGCTGGCCGTTGCGCTCGACCCAGGCGGGCAGCTGGACGGCTTCGACCACGGTGGCGCTGGGGGCCGCGTGCGCGTGCGGGCTGACGCTCCAGACGAACCCTCCCATGGCCAGGGCGGCACCCGCCTGCCAGAGCAGGGAGCGGCGGCGCACACCGGTGGTGCGGAGGGCGGTGGACGGGAACTTCATGAAATGCATCTCCAAAAGACAGGCCGGGAAAAGGACGGTGCGCGGCACGCAGCCGAACACGTTGAACTACGTGCATATCGGCCATCCGGATGCAGTATTGACCTCAAAAATCGCGGGTTGCACCAACTTTGTGCTGCGGATGTGACCCCCTTCACGCCCCTGGACCCTGCGCGCAGTTCGGGCGGGGCAAGGGCTTTGGCGGGTTGACAACCTCGGGGCGGATGCGTTTCACTGGGAAAAGTCGTATGTCGGCACCTTCATAAGGAACCCAACGGATGGATCGACGTGAATTCGTGGAAGCCTGTGCACTCAGCGGCGGCTCGCTGGCGGCCACCCTGGCCGGGAACGCCTGGGCCGCCGACGCCAGACCCCGTTCGTACGGGCGGGTGCAGTTGCTTGATGAGCTGGGCAAGCCGCTCAAGGCAACCAGCCTGAAGCCGCAGACCAATTACATCTTCCATTACCCGTTCGAGGCCACGCCCGTCTTCCTGCTGGACCTGGGCAAGCCGGCCTCTGCCACCCCGCTGCAGACCCGGGACAAGCAACGTTACGAGTGGCCCGGTGGCGTGGGGCCCCGGCGCAGCCTGGTGGCGTTTTCCGCCATCTGCGCGCACAAGCTGGTGTATCCGACGAAGGACCTGAGCTTCATCAGCTTCCGCAAGGGCGCGGCCATCAACCCGCAGACACCGAGCAAGGGCAACGACCTGATCCATTGCTGCGCCGACCACAGCCAGTACGACCCGGCGCGTGGTGCGCAGGTGCTCAACGGCCCGGCCGAGCAACCCCTGTGTGCCGTGTTGATGGAGCACGACCCGAAAAGCGACACGCTCACCGCCACTGGCACGCTGGGTGGCGAGCTGTTCGACGACTTCTTCAGGAAATACGAGATGAAACTCAGTCTGGAGGTGCCCAACGCCCGTCAGGCGGTGGCCCGGCAGACCACGGTGCGCGAGCTCGAGCGCTACTGCCGCAACCCGGTCAGGTGCTGAGCTTCAGAGGCGGGCAAGGCGCTTGATCGCTTCGCGCAGCGTGTCGTCCTTCTTGGCGAAGCAGAAACGCACCACGCGCTGGTCGAAGCCGTCGCCGTAGAAGGCCGACAGCGGGATGGCGGCGACGCCGATCTCTCGCGTCAGCCACTGGCAGAAGTCGCCCTCGGGAAGGTCACGCTCGGGCACCGCGAGGTTCGAGATGTCCACGCACTGGAAGTAGGTGCCTTCGCCCGGCAGCAGGCGGAAACGTGTGGTGGAAAGTCCCTCGCGGAACAGGTCGCGCTTGCGCTGGTAGAAGGCGGCCAGTTCGAGGTAGGGCGCCGGGTTGGCCATGTAGGTGGCCAGCGCGTGCTGCATCGGCGTGTTCACCGTGAACACGTTGAACTGGTGCACCTTGCGGAATTCGGCCGTGAGCGGGGCGGGCGCCACCACGGTGCCGACCTTCCAGCCGGTCACGTGGTAGGTCTTGCCGAAGCTGCTGACGATGAAGGCGCGCGCGGCCAGGCCGGGAAAGCGCGCCGCGCTCTGGTGCGCCTGGCCGTCGAACACCATGTGTTCGTACACCTCGTCGCTGATCAGCAGCACGTCGGTGGGCGCGAGCAACTCCTGCAGGCGCAGCATGTCGGCTTCGCTCCACACCATGCCGCTGGGGTTGTGGGGGCTGTTGATGAGCAGGGCGCGGGTGCGCGGCGTGATCGCTGCGGCGATGCGGTCGAAGTCGGGCCGGAAACTGCCGGGCAGGAGCGGCACGCGAACCGCCACGCCGCCGGCGAGTTCGATGTTGGGCACGTAGCTGTCGTAGCAGGGGTCGAGCACGATGACTTCATCACCGGGCTGCACCACCGCGAGGATGGCGGTGAGGATGGCCTGCGTGGCGCCGGCTGTCACGGTGATATCGGTGTTCGGATCGCAGGCGAGGCCGTAGAGCGCCTGCATCTTGGCGGCCATGGCCTGCCGCAGCGCCGGAGCGCCCGGCATCGGCGGGTACTGGTTGTGCCCGGCCTTCATGGCCTGCGCGACGGCATCGACCAGTGCCGGGTCGCAATCGAAATCCGGAAACCCCTGACCCAGGTTGACCGCGCCGTGCTCGGCCGCGAGCGCGGACATGACGGTGAAGATGGTGGTACCGACCTTGGGCAGGCGGGAGGTGAGGGCGGGTGTGTGAGCGGCGAAAGAGGTCATGGGGTCAAGCGCGGCAACGTGAAAGAGAGGCGGTGTAGATCCAGGAACACCGCGGAACGGGCCTTGCCCGGCCGCAGGTGTTGCCCCCTTGAGGGGGAGTGCGGCTACATGCAGTGAGCAAGCGACGCGAGTGGGTCAAAGTTCATAGTCGTCGGGTGTGCCGCTCATGGCGCGCAGGATCAGGTCGCGAGAGAGGCGGTCGCTCAGCAGTTCGGCGAAGCGCAGCACGAAGTGGCGCAGGTAGG
>VFQQ010000402.1_pt1 | contig 90003 bp, 80 predicted proteins | sample 3512341 | NCBI WGS metagenome assembly VFQQ01 (sample SAMN10412373, study PRJNA504923) | tailings metagenome | isolation source: Relicate 2 Philex TSF1 revegetated site | place: Philippines: Tuba, Benguet | collected 2017-08-29 | reverse complement strand
AAACCCGGCATCTACTGGTGGGATAGACTTGAGGCGCGCAATTCCCGGATGGACCCGAAACTGTACCAGAGCACGGGCCTCACTTATGAATGCACGGTCCTCATCGTCTTTGCCCAGTTGGAATCTGCCGACCTTCACGACGGCCTTGTTGTCGATAGCGGCATGGGCATCGTCGAGGCGGGTATCCTGCGTCAGATAGGCGACTGCCTGGCCTCCGCGGCGTAATTTGCGCAGGACCAGAAAGCGCGTCTTGCCATTCCAAGGAATGAACTCTCTAGGGAGCAATGCCCCTGACGCGGCGCGACGAAAGACATCTGCCGAAGAAGATTCGAGGAAGCGCCGTTCGTTCAGTTTTTGAAGTAATCTTCGCTGAAGTGCGGCATCGTCGGCGACCAGTTCATCATCGTTTGGCAATCGCCCAAGCAGGCGTTTGAGCTTGCCGAATTCAATATCGATTAGCTCTTCAGCAACAATGGGGCGAAGTCGTTCCGGAGCTTTGACTAGCCACTCGGCAAGCTGCAGATGAAGTCTGGGCTGCCAAGTCGCTTCATACTCCTCACGGATTGGGCCGACTAGGCGTCGATCGACCTCTGGAAGCTCGTCGTAGGGAAGAGTCGACGTCATGGAGTTAGTGCATCTGTATCCATTGCCTTCCAGACCTCACGGATCTCTGAAATCCGCCTCTCCACAGTACGTTCTACGACACCGTCCTGTTCAGCGATTTCGAGATTGGTGTAAAGCTGGAGCTTCAGTATTGCCGTTGACCGCAGTCGCTCAGGCAGCTGCTGAATTCTTCTTCGAAACTCTTCCTCACATGCTGCAGCCTCGTCCGGACTTGGCAGCTTATCGACGAGATGGGCCAGCCAGTCGGCCTCCTCATCCGGCGAACCTGCATCGGCTAGCCGCTTGAACTCGCGTTTCATCGCACGACGGCGGCGATATTCGCGGCGCAGTTTGTCGTGCAGCAGTGTTGACAACATGGTCCAGAGCAAGGCACGGTCAACGATCTGCGCGGAATCTCCCGATCGAATGACACGAAATGCCGCGACGAAGACGCTGATCACGACGTCCTCCGCGTCCCGCTCGCTGGGATGCCTGGTTGCCAGCTGACTGCGTGCCGAAGCGATCAGCCGCTCAAAATAGCGGTCCCACAGCTCAAACTCGCTTGCGGAGTCGCCACTCCGAATGCGGCCTAAGAGTGAGAAGATTGAGTCTGGTTCCGGCATTGGCGAGTCCTTGTGGAAAGTTGCCTGCGGAGGGGGTGGCCCTACTGACGGTAGAAAAAACTTCGAAAGGCCTGTCGGGAAAAGCGCAGCTCAATGCGCCTTGGACCATTGAGCCCCCGAGGTTCATGAGCCCGAGCCCGCCCCGATTGCACATTGGTAATCAATACGACCTGTGGCCGTCCAGTCAATGGACACGCCTGAACTCGACAACTGCGGCGCGGGGCGATTGAGCCAACGGCAATTGCGATCAAATCCCCGTTCCGTAAGTGCGAGTATCAGATGTTTCAGCCGCCGTTTGATCGAAGTCAGTATGGGCCGGATCGGGAGCACTACGTCGGCAGTAACGAATCGTCCGTCATGAGCAACGTGGTCTACGTCCCAGGGTATTGGTACGAGCGTGACGAATATCAGGCAGACACTTCTGCGAATGCTCCCGGAGTGAATTTCAAAGAGCTCACGCAAGTCGCATCTGCCGGCATTCAGAACTGCTTGACGACAACGGCCTCTGTTGCCGCTTTCCATGCAGGACGGAACGACCGCGCCCGCGGTCGCCCTTCACTTCTTGAGGATTTCAACATTCCCGACTCCGAGCACAGGCGCTTCTACTTGCGGGGTTTCCACGGCGGCAAACAGGCCGGCGAAACGACCTGTCAGCAATGCGGGCGGCCTATCGAGGCAGGTTCCTCTTGAACCACGTGCTTGGCCTGGCCCCCAAGCAATTTCGCGCTCGTTCAGTGATCGCTTCTCAGTTCGCACGCATCCTCTTGCGCTCCTGGAGATTTTATATGCCAGACATCGACACTGTTTCGCACGACCAGAATTCAGTCTCAGAGGGGACAGGGCGGCCGCAGGTCAATGCAGTCAATCACCCGCTGTTCGATGTGGGAGGAGGGCTGCGGCTGACCCGGCAGGTCCGGTTGCGACTTGCAGTTCCTCTGCCGGCGCTGAAGGTCAACATCCCATACGTCAAGGCCGTCGCCGGGCAGGCCGATGCGAAGGACTTGCTCAAGCAGCGGGCGCGAGCCGACTACCAGGCCGACCCAGACCGTCGCCAGCGGCGGAGCGACGCGAAAGGAATCCTGGTCGTCGCCAAACCGCGGCTGGAAGAGGCCCGTCGGCTGCGAGAGGGCGAGGCCGACGGACGCGACACGACGCCACGGAAGAACTCCGTGACGACGACTCGCCGCATTAACCGCGGCTGGATCGCATGGGGCGTCGTTCTTTCCGTCCTGACGTTCTATTTGACCATGTTCGGCATCGTGCTGACCGGCGAGGTCACAAATGGAATGTACATCGTGCGAAGCTCAGGGCTCGGCTTCGAGACGCTGTGGGGCCAGTTCTCGTTCTGCTTTGCCGGATTGGCCGGCGGCTTCGTCTTCCTGAAGGCCTGGGAACAAATGCAGGACGCGCGCGGGCGGAAGCGAGTGCAGAGCCGCGTTGTGCTGATCGGCGGAAGCGTGTGCGCCGTCACGCTGATCATGTTTGCGACTCTGCTCGGAAAAATGATGCATCAGAGCGCGCAGCTCTTTACGGGGGCCGCTGTAGAGGACCAGCCAGACTTGTCTCCGCTATTGGCCGGGCAGATCGCAACCGCCGCGTTCGTCGTGGCCGTCCTGGCGAGATTCCTGAAGTCCTCCACAAACGAGCTGTGCCAGCAGATTCCGGCCGACAACCCGTGGCACAACGACTATGTCGACGAACTGCAGCGGCTCGACGACCTGATCGCCGAGGCGGAGCCGCTCTGCATCGACATGACGGAGATTCTGACTTCGATGCAATTCGAGGAAGAGCAACACGAGATGGACTACCTCGCGGCGCTGGCGCAGTTGCAGATGGATCGCGCCGCGAAGCACGCGCAGATCGATGCTACTTGAAGTCCGCGACAACTCTCACTCCAAAGGAGCCATTCCATGTCGACACACGTGAGACTTTTGAGCCTGCTGGCCCTGGCGAGCGCACAGCTGATCGGCTGCGCCGCTGCCGAACCTGAAGCCGCTCAACCGGCGCACCACGAATACTACATCTTCGTGGCCGACGGCCTGCCGGAAGCCCTGATCGCCGATGTCCAGCAACGTTTCCAGGAACTGCTGGGCAAAACCGCATTACCCGGCGACGTGATCCACTGTGTCTCGGCCGCAACTCACCAGGCGGTAGCTTCTATCCGTGTCCCGGAAGGCGATCGCAATACGCGGTTCAGGCATCCGAGCGTCCGCCCGGAATTGTCGGGCGTGACGGCGCTGTTCAGTTCCGGATCGACCTCCAGCAACCAACAAGTCGGGCTGTCGAGACTGTTGTCAACAGTCCGTGCCCTGCGGCGCACGGAGTATCCAGTTCGCGTGATCATCATCGGTGACCCGATTCACGATGATCCGCAGTTGCCCGGGTCATCAATGCGAGATTCCAGATATCCCTCTGACGGGACGTTGGAGTCTCGGCAGTCGCCTTACTACATCTCTGCTCAGTTTCCAGCGGCAACAATCATCACCTGGCTCACTCCGACAGCCAACTGGGGGAGCACTGAGCTTCACCGGCAGGCCGTGACGCGATTCCTTCGGCTCTACTTCCAGGAGGGTGCACGGTTTATTCGCCTCACCTCCGACGCAGCAGCGGCCTTCGACTTCGAGCATCCGCAGTTCGAAGGCACCGTCGCACGCCGCAACGAAGAGTCGTGCATGAAGATCGCCTCCGTCGTCGACCTGCAGACGGGAGAGGGAGTCACGGACGATCCGCCGGCCCCTCCGCCGATGGAGCCTGAGCCGACGCCACCGATGCCGGAAGTCGTTTCCGATGAAGCGGTCAACCGCACTCTCCGCCAAGCGGAAACCAACGCCCGGCAGATCGTGATCGCCATCGGCTGGCGCAGTGACGACCCGGCCACGGACCTGGACATCCATCTGTCCGACGCGAGATATCCCGGTGAGGAACTCAGCTTTCAGAAGCCGGTGACGTCCTTCGGCAAATTGCTCCGCGATATCCAGAAAAGCGGCGTGACGGAAGGCGCTGACTTCGAAGCCACGTGGGAGTGCGTGGTCGTCAACCACGACTCGCTGCGTGACCTCACGCTGTGGGTCAACGCCTACAACCTGCACAAGCCGGCCACGCTCCGTGTGATCCGCGTCTGGAACGGCTCGCGGCATGAGTTCACGGTGCCGTTCCTTGGCTCCCGTGGCGACGGCGCAAAAGATGCCAACCGGCGTCATGAGAGCTCCGCCTGGCAAAAGATCCGGCTCTAGCCGAACGGATCGCGTTGTGGGCATGACAGCATCTGTTGTCCGGGGCGGTCGTTTCGCCCGACCGCCCCATCGGGGAGATCGAGACATGAACAGCATGTTCGTCTTGATGGCGGCTGTGGTGGCGGGCGATCCCTCCCGATCGTCCACCCCAACAGCACCACCGCCCGAGGTCCTCTGGGCAGTCATCGCCGGCTTCGTGGGGCTGATCGTGGCCATCAAGGTCCTGTCGCTGGGCTGGGGATATTCAAGCTGGATCGTTCGTCGCCTGAGCCGGTTCTACGGTTATCGGAAGCTGTTCGCCCTGTTGACGGCTCCACTCGCGGCCATGGTGACGGCCATCGCGATGCGGATGGCGACAGCCGCGTCGGTGTCCGCCACGACACGTGGGGTCAGCGACTTCATCGCGGTTCCGTTTTGGACGGTGGCCTTCGGCTGCTGGTGGCAGCGGCTGGTGACGCCGCTGCAGAGCCTGAACTGGAACGGAGACCGCCTGCGCCGGCTGGCGGCCCTGGGCGGCTGGATCGTGGTCATCAGCGCGGCGACCGCGATCCTGTTCAACTCTCCTGGAGGCGTGGCCGCACCGGCCCCGGACAAATGGACCGACAATCTCCCCATCGTCGGCCTGCGGACGGCCGTCCCGATCACGGTCGGCGTCCTGGTCGCAGTCTGGCCCGACATCAAGGAGCGGGTGCAGTCGAACAATACCGTCCGGCGGTTGTTCGTCAGCGGGCAGGGACACGCCGCCGACTGGCTCGGACCGGTCGGCATGAAACGGTTTATCCGGCGATTGCCGCGCGTCCCGAAAACGTCCGCAGGGCATCGGTCGGCCGATGTGTATCTCGGCCGCACGCTCTTCGAATCGACCTATGGCGGCGGCGAGGACGTCTGGCTCCGGGAGCGGGGGAGCAGCCTGCTCACGGTGGCCCGTCCCGGGTCAGGCAAATTCATCCTCGCGGCGCCCAGCCTGGCAATGGCCCGGAACGGAGTCTTTGTCTCGACCAAGGCAGAACTCGCCGACTTCGGAGTCGGCGGGGGTGTCGACCAGTCGCTGTTTGCGGAAGGGGCCGAACACAGCTTTCGCAGCCTGGGCGTCGATACCCGGGGAATCACCCGCGTGAAATACTCGACTGTGGGGGGGCGAGTTTTCGTGCTGGACATTACGTCCCAGTCCGGGTGGGCTTCGCGCGCCAACTGCCACAACTTCATTTCTGAGATCGACGTGAACGACCCCAGCGCGTGGGTCAGGATCAACGCCATCGCCACGGCCTCGTTCCCGGACGACCTCAGGCAGCGCGAGAAGTTCTGGACGCTGGCTCCGCGAGGCCTCGATGCAGCCTCCATCGGACATGTGCTGACGTCGGATCCCGATCCGTCGCATCACAACTTGCCTTACTGCGCTGACTTCTGCATGGGGATTGACCCGGTCGAACGGCGGGCCGATCCGGACGTCTTCCGAAATAACCTTCTGGCGATGATGCAGAACCGGCATCCCAACCTGGGGCCGTTCATCCAGCGAAGCGCTTCGGCCGTCCTGCAGCTTGGTTCGAATGCGTTCGGCTCGGTGAACGCGGAGTTTGAGAACAACACCCGCTGGCTGGCGGATCAAAGGGTTCGCAAGCAGATCAGCGGCCCGAGTGACTTCAGCTACGAGGAGCTGGGATCACTCATCAATCCGCTCCGCATTTTTCTGATCGGCCCCCGCAGCAGCACCGACATGCAGGCCCTCATGCCCTGGCTGAGGACGCATATCGAGTTGAGCCTGGCCATCCTCGAAACGAAGAAGGAGCGCCCGGCGGAAATGATCACGTATCAACTTGACGAGGTGAGGCAATATGGGCAATCCATTAGCGCAATCCGTCTCGGAGCAACGACTTTACGCGAAGCGGGCGTGCGACTTTGGCTGCTGGCCCAGTCGTGGAAGAGCGTGATCGAGATTTTAGGGGAGCATGGAGCTGACGAGCTCGAAGCCTGCTCGGCTCTGGAGTTCTACGGGACGGACGAAGTCACGGCCGAGAAAATTTCACGCATGCTGGGCAAGCATCGGTCGCAGGGCCGCTCTGGCGATCGGCCCGATCCGTTCTGCGATGTGGCCACTCCCGCCGAGGTGATGCACGAATTGCGCAAGGGTTCGCCGCTCAAGTACGTCTTCCCGGCGACATCCGGTCCCATGCGGCTGCGCCGCGTGGCCTACAAGCCTCTGATCACGGAGGAGGGCATCCGCTACCCGGGACTGCGTCTCGACGGCCACTACGACGAACACCTGAGTCAGTATCGCTACGGCCCTCGTCCGCAGTGAGGACGAGGGCCAGTTTCAATCCTTCAGGAGGCTGCGATGAACGATCCGTTTCGGAACTCGCCCGATCTGGGCAATCAGTTTGAAGACGCCCGCCGGAAGGCCGACCGGGAAGTCGAACCGGGAATCGACCGCGACACGATCGATGCCCACGACGAGTTGAATCACGACCCGCCCGAGATGGCCTTCGACCCGGAGCGGGTCCTGGCTCCCACGCCGTTCGGCACGATCGATGTCGAAGTGCAACAGGAGCTCGATCCGGCTGCTCAGCAGGCCGTCCGCGAGGCGCAACGGCAGGAACACGACGTCGAGCATGGCTTCAGCGACTTGCGGTCGATCGACGACGTGCCGGGGGCGGCTCAGGAGTACGAGGCGCATCTCCGCGAGCAGGACGACTACGAGGCTCGCATTCGAGACCGGTTCAATCACGCCCGCGAGCGGGATCTGGACCTGGACCGGTGAAGGGGTGTTCAACGCAACTCACACGAACGAGGAGTCTGACCCATGGATTTTCCCATTCCGTCGATCGTGGAAGAACTCAAGCGCCAGCACGGGCTGACTCAGACCTGGAACATTCATCTCAAGCGGGTGCTCGACGCCGGCCTGGAGTTCGAGAAGCGGCTCCAGGAAGCCGTGACGGCCCTGGAGGACGGCCCTCCCAAGGCCAGGTCCTCCGGGGCGAAGAAGTCATGCCCGGGCAAGGAGGATGTCATTCCGGTCCTGGAGGACCTGTTGCAGTCGAACGAGAGCCTGCCGCGCGACACGCTCGAAGAATTCGCCAGCGACCGGTTGCGGAAAGCTGGCTGGAACTTGTCCGGTTTCGTGCACACGTTCCCTGCGGCGCTGAAGGACGCGCGGTTTCAGGCGTTGCCGTCCGGGGAGGTGGCCTTGGCGTCGAACGCGAAATCTGGAGATGCCTTCGGCGTGACCGGCGAGGCCGCCAGGAGCATGAGGTGACGCATGGCGACGACCGACGGAATCACCGTTTCAACTCAGATGCTCACTGCGGATGAGCTGGCAGCGCTACTGAAAGTCAGTCGACGCACGATCTGGAGGATGCGGAGCTCCGGCCAGTTGCCCAGACCGATCAAAGTCGGCGGGGCCGTCCGCTGGCGTCTGGCGGACATTGAGGTCTGGATTGCAGAAGGCTGCCCGAAGGGGAATTGGCACAGCCAGTCTTCACCGAATGGATGACCTGCGGGAGCGGTCCACCCGGCGCTGCGGCCTAGTGGCTTCCAACGGCTCAAGAGCGTTTCGCACATGTCCCGTCGTCAACCCATCCCGGAACCCGCTACGACCAAGCCGCCTCGCCTGGTCATCCCGCCGGGCTTGCCGGAGTGGATCACGCCGGAGCTGGTCGAACAGACAATTCAGGTCTGGAATCCGTATTACGGCTCTCTGCTGACCGTCGAAGACGCTGTTACAATCCTGCTGAACGTCGGGCAGTTGTACCAAGCTCTCTCGTCGCGGGATCGAAGCCATGAAACAGTTCGTTGCGTTGGCGCGGGTCAGCAGCCGGGAACAGGAACGCGAGGGCTTCAGCCTTGAAGTCCAGGAAGAGGCACTGAGGCGCTACGCCACGCAGGCCGGCGGCGAGATCGTCAAGCTGTTCAAGATTGCCGAGACGGCCAGCAAGGGAGAGGAGCGACGATCGTTCCGCGAGTTGATCGCCTACGCCAAGAAGAACGCCGGCTTCCTCGATGGGCTGCTGTTCTACAAAGTCGACCGCGCCTCCCGGAACCTGTTCGATTACGTCGAACTGGAGCGGCTGGAATCCGAGTACGACCTGCCGTTCATTTCGGTGTCGCAACCGACCGAGAGCACTCCCGCCGGCCGGATGATGCGGCGGACGCTGGCCAACATGGCCAGCTTCTACACCGAGCAGCAATCGGTGGACGTGCGGGAAGGACTCGCCCGCCGGGTGCAGGAAGGCTGGTTCGTGGGGAAGAGCCCCTACGGCTACCGCAATGTGCGGAAGAACGGCCGGGGGATCGTGGAGATTGACCCCGTCCCCGCTGAGAACATCAAACGCATCTTCCAGCTCTTCGCCTGGGAGAACCACAGCCTCGACTCACTGGTCGATCAACTGGAATATGAAGGCCGCTCGTTCCGCGACGGCTCGCCACGGTTTCCTCGCAGCTCGGTCCACAACATCCTCAAGGACCGAGCCTACATCGGCGAGATCGAGTTCCGCGGCCTGTGGCATCCCGGCAAGCACGAACCGCTCATCGACCGGATCACCTGGGACCGGGTGCAGGCGCTTCTGAGCGGACACGTCTACCAGTCGCACGCTCTCACGTATGCCGGCGACATCATGCAGTGTGCCCACTGCGGTCATCCGATCACGGGCGAGCAGGTCACGAAGCATGCCAAGTCCGGAACGCGCGTGTACCGGTACTACCGCTGCACCTACTACAACGTGCCGGGACATCCGCGGTCGCGGGTCACCGAAGCGGAACTCGACCAGCAGGTGCTGGCGATCTTCGACAAGATGCGGGTCGAGGATGAAGGGGTGCGGGAGTGGTTCCGCACGGTCCTGGCGTCACAGACGAGAGACGCACAGGCGGATACTCGGGCTCAGCGGGCCGAACTCATCCGCCAGCAGACGCTCGTGACGACGCAGCAGGATCGGTTGCTGTCGATGCGTCTGTCCGACGATATCGATCAGGAGCTGTTCGCCAAGAAACATCTGGAGCTGCGGGACCGGCTGGCTCAGTTCAAGCTACAGCTCGATGTGCTGGACCGTTCCCATGACGAAACCGCCGAGCTGGCGGTGAAAGTTTTTGAACTCTCGCAAACGCTTCGAGAGCAGTGGCTTACAGCCGATTACTCGGCGAAGCGTCGACTGCTGGAAATCGTGTTTTTGAACTGCACGTTCGATGACGGAACTCTTTGCCCCACAATGAGAAAGCCCTTCGACATTCTTGCCGAAGGGCTTCTTGTCTCGTCAAGTCGGGATGACAGGATTTGAACCTGCGACCTCTACGTCCCGAACGTAGCGCTCTAGCCAAGCTGAGCTACATCCCGAGGGGGATTCCAACGAACCATACCGGCCTGGATCGGGATTGGCAGGGTCCTGTGAAGCAGGACACTTGCCGGATGGCCGGGTTCGGTGGAACCGCGGATTCTAGCGGAGCGCGGAGGCGGGTCAATGGCGACAGCGATGTCTGCGGCGATCAACGGCCGGGGCTGCGGAAATGTGGTCATTCCTGCCGGTTCGCAGCGGCCGGCCACGCCTGTCGTGCACGCCGGCCGCCGCGTGAAACTCCAGGCTGCGATTCCCGCCCGTTTTGTCGCGTGGGCGATTTGTGATGGCCTCGCTTCAACCGGGGGCGATTCGCCCTAATCTATCGACTCCTGTCCTCACGACTGAAACCGCTCGGGAAGGAGCGACGCGATGTCTCATTCACTCTGGCCTGGTCTTGTCGTTTGCCTGGCCCTGGCAGCCGTGGCGGCCGAATCGTCGCCGGCCGCGGCCCAGGAATCGGCCCCCGGACGTCGCCGGCTGTATCTCGATGAATTCCGTCCGCAACCCGCGCTGCGAACCCGTCTGCACCCGCTGACCCGGGCCCGGTTCCCCTGCGTCAACGTCCATTTCCACCCCGGCAAGCTCACCGCGGCCGAACTGGATGAGCACGTCCGCGTGATGGATGACGCGAACATCGCCGTCAGCGTCAGTCTCGATGGACCGGTCGGCACGAAGTTCAGCGAGCATCTGCAGACGCTCACGGCACGTCATCCCGGCCGGTTCGTCGCGTTCGTCCGCATGGACTACATCGGCGACGGGAGCCCCGACGACCCGCAGAGCTGGGATGTTCACAAGCCCGGCTTCGGCGCCCGGATGGCCGACCGGCTGACGGAGGCCGTGCGCCAGGGGGCCTCGGGACTGAAACTGCTGAAAGACCTCGGCCTGTCGCTGCGCGACCTCAATGGAAAACTGATCCCTCCGGATGACCCGCGATTCGATCCTGTCTGGGAACGGGCGGCCGAACTGAAGATTCCGGTGCTGTGGCACTGTGCCGACCCGCGAGCGTTTTTTGAGCCGATCGATGAACGGAACGAGCGCTGGGAGGAGCTGTACCGGCACCCTGAGTGGAGTTTTCACGGGGGCGACTTCCCGAAGTTTGACGACCTGGTGGCCGCCCGGATGCGGGTTGTCGGCCGGCATCCGGAAACGACGTTTATTCTGGCCCATTTCGCCGACCTGCCGGATGATCTGGAGACCCTCAGCCGATATCTCGCCAGGCACCCGAATGCGTATGTCGAGTTTGCCGGCCGGATTGCGGAACTGGGGCGGCAGCCCTTCACGGCGCGCGAATTTCTGATCCGGCATCAGGATCGGATTCTGTTCGGCACCGACGGCGTGCCGCCGATGTCGGAGCTGGTGCCGCACTTCCAGATGCTGGAAACGCGGGATGAGTACTTTCCGTACGAAGACAATCCGTTTCCGCCGCAGGGGCTGTGGAACATCTACGGCGTCGACCTGCCGACGGATGTGTTGCGGCAGGTGTACTACGAAAACGCCGCGCGGGTGATTCCCGGGGTGAAGCAGGCGCTTGCCGATTACGCCGCCAGCCGGCCGGAGGCGGCGTCCGCGATGAAGGGAGGAGACCGCAGCCCCGCGCGCTGGGAAGCGATGATGAAGAAGTTCGACGCCGCGAATGCGGCCGAGCCTCCGAACGCCAGCGGCGTGGTGTTCGTGGGCAGTTCGAGCATCGTGCGGTGGGAGCTGGAGAAGAGCTTTGCCGGGCTGGGCTACATCAATCGCGGCTTCGGAGGTTCTCAGGCGTCGGATGCCGTGCACTTCGCGCGGCGCATCCTGCTGCCGCTGCGGCCAGCGGTGATTGTGTTTTACGAAGGGGACAACGACATCGCCCGCGGCAAATCGCCCGAGACGGTCGCCGCCGATTTCCGTCAGTTCGTGGCCATTGTGCACGAAGAGCTGCCGGACGCAGAGCTGTTGCTGCTGTCGGTGAAGTACAGTCCGTCGCGCGCGAAATCGATGCTCCAGCATCGGGCTGTGAATGCCCTGGTGGAGGCTTATTGCGAGGAAGATCCGCAGTGCCGGTATGTGGATGTCGCCACTCCGCTGCTGGGACCGGACGGCCTGCCCGAAGCCAGGTATTTTGTGAAGGACATGCTCCACCTCAGCGACGCCGGATATGCGGAATGGGCGAAGGTGGTCGGGCCGGCGGTCAGCGATGCGGTCGCGCGGGCGAAACAGGCAACGACAACCACTTCCTCCGAGAAGCCATGAAGCTGCCCGCCCGGCCGACGTTGATTCACCCGTTTCCGCACACGTCCCCCGGGGCCGCGCCGGGGACGCTGAAGGTGCGACCGGACGGCTATCCGCCGAAGATCGAGTTTTATGGCTGCAGCGACAGCCAGTGCACGGCGATCGTGGTGACGGACGTCAACGAGCTCGAACCGCTGCTGCTGCAGCACGAGCGGTGCTGGGTGAATGTTGACGGCCTGGGGGACGAAGCGGTGCTGCGCCGACTGGCGGAAATCTTCCAGATCCATCCGCTGGCGCTGGAAGACGTCGTGCACGTCCACCAGCGTGCGAAGGTGGAAGAGTACCCCGAGCACCTGTTCATCGTGCTGCGCATGGTCTGGCTGGGCGAGGAGCTGTACACCGAACAGCTGAGCATGGTGATTCGCAACAATGTCGTGCTGACATTCCAGGAGCGTCCCGGAGACTGTCTCGACCCGGTTCGTTCGCGGCTGACCGACTTTCGCAGCCCGCTGCGCAAACTGCCGCTCGACCATGTTGTGCACGCCATCCTCGACGCGATCGTCGATGGATATTACCCGGTGATTGAACGGTTCGGAGAGTGGATTGAAGAGGCCGAACAGCGCATTCCGCAGGCCCGCGGCGCGGGAGTCATTTCCGATATTCACGATCTGCGGCAGGAGCTTCTGTTTCTGCGCCGCTGCGTCTGGCCGCTGCGGGAGACAATGACGGTCCTCCTGCGGGACCAGTTCACGTTCTTCACGCATGAAACCCGGCTGCACCTGCGCGACACGGCCGACCATACCACGCAGCTGATGGAAGTCGTCGACACCTACCGCGAGCTGTGCGCCGACATGCGCGACTTCTACTACGCGGTCGTCAGCCAGCGGACGAACGAAGTGATGAAGGTGCTGACCATTGTGGCGACCATTTTCATGCCGCTGAGCTTCATCGCCGGCGTGTACGGGATGAATTTCGACACGGCCTCTCCGGCAAACATGCCCGAACTGAGCTGGCGGTACGGCTACGTGTTCTCGCTTGGCCTGATGGCGCTGACGGCGGGGGGCCTGTTGTGGTTCATCGCCCGGCGCCGCTGGCTGACGCTGGACGTCGTGCAGCCGGATGCGCCTGAGGATGACGCCAGATCGAACGTCTGAACGAGTTGCAGTCGATGGCGTGGCGGCGGCTGGTGGGAGACGCTGCCAGGGGCTGCATTCGTCGATGCTGGCAGCTTCGACCGCGCTCACCTGGCCTGCTCAAGCAACTCCCTGGCGTCCGCGTCGTCCGGCTTGAGATCAAGGGCCGTCTGCAGATGCCGCCGGGCGCGCTCCCTGTTTCCGATGTTCAGATACGCGCGGCCAAGCTGGCGATGGGTCTCCGGGTTCCGCACGTCCACCTGCATCGACTCCCGCCCCCAGCGGATCGCATCTTCCCATCGCTCCTCCTTGATCGCATGGGCGAGCAGCCAGTTGCGAGACATCAGGTCGTCAAAGTCATTCGCCGCCACCTTTTCAAACAGCTCCGGCAGCCGCGCGTCCTGCTGCAGCCGCAGCAGCGAAATTGCGAGGAGTGAGGTGAATCCCGGTTCGCCGGGAAACTTTTCCAGGCCGGCAGTGAACACCCGGGCGGCGGTTTGGTAGTCCCCGTCTTCGAACGCCAGCCGGCCCAGGATCGCCACGAGGGCGGGATGCGGGTCGGCCTGATCGAACCCGGCCTCGAGCTTCTCGCGGGCCGATTTCTCTTTCCGGGCCCGCAGGTCAAGCCGGGCGAGCGTGGCCAGCGCGAAGGGGTGTTTCGGATCGGCCGCGACGATCCGTTCGGCGATCGCCCGCGCCTCGCTGGCGCGCGCCGGCGGCGCATCATTCAGGATGGCCCACGCCACGGCCGCCTGACGCTCGATGTCGTTCGGGTGCTGCTCAAGCTCTGCCGCGGCCCTCGCCAGCGATGGACCGCGTGGAACTTTTCCCGCGCTCAGTTCGTCGATCACGCCGTCGACAAACAACCGGAACCCGCGCTCGAAGTCCGCGACCGAGACGCCGAAGACTTCGCGAATTGCGGCCGGAGTTTTCAGGCCGCGGCGATACGCCTGGACGAGTTGCAGCAGCGACTCGCGACCGTGCGTTTCCTCCATGTAGCGGGCGTAGAGCCGGCTCATGGAATAGGCGTGCTGCCAGTCGTCGCCGTTCTTCGGTCGCTGGAAGCCGTTGTTCACCGTTTCGAGATTGAACAGCGTTCCTGCTTCGCGGCGGTCGATCAGCAATCGTCGCCAGGTTTCGGGAAACAGGTCCCCTTCCGTCCGCACGGCCAGTGCTTCGGTGTACCAGTGCGGAATCGCGAAGTTCGTCTGCTGGAGCGTCAAGACATGTGAAAACTCATGCTTTGCCACGCGCGCCCAGTTGTAGGGCTCGCGCGAGGTTGGCGACGACAGGGCGACGATCATGCCGGTCGAGGCGCCGATCGTCTGGATCCAGGGCATGCCCGTCATGCGGGCGCTGAACCAGGCATGCCCCGATTCCCCCTTCGCCGCGCTGAACACCTCGAACGCCGTGCGCTCGGGGGGCTCGAAGCCGAACTCGGTCGTCAGCGGTTCGTAAATCGCTTCGAGTTCCTCGGCGAGGTATCCGGCGAACACCCTGTCGCTGGCGTCGAACCGCAGAATGAAGTGATCGGTCGACAGCGTTTCATAGCGCTCGAGCACATCGAGCACCTTGCGCATGTTGCTGACGCGCACGTGAAACCGGTCGGCGCGGAAGGCCTCGTCCAGAATTCTGCGGGCGCTGACGAGATCGCCCGTCCGCATCTGCAACAGTCCCAGCGCCGTGCGCGGAGCGGAGAGCTGCGGCGCCACATCAATCGCCCGGGCATAGCACGTCGTCGCCGCGTCGTAGCGCCGGGCCTGTTCGAGCACGCTGCCCAGATCGGTGAGAAACACCCCCGGCGCCGGGTTTCGCTCCAGCAAAGGCTTCAGGATCGTCACGAACTCCCGGGTGGCGACGTCGCCCGTCAGACTGGCGGGCTGCGACACCATAGCGAGCGTCAGGCCGCCATCGGGCAAACCGTTCAGCAGCAGATCGCATCCGGCCTTCCGCGCGAGGGCCGACTGCAGATGGGCGTTCACGTCGAGCGCCCGGTTGATCCACGGCAGAGCCCCCAGCGGGTTCTCGGCCGCGAGTTCGAGATCGGCCATCAGCAGCAGGGCATCAACATGCCGGGGGTTGATCGCCAGCCCTTTCGCGGCCTGCTCGCGGGCGGCCTCGACATCGCGTTCGTCCAACGCAGCCCGCGCGAGGCCGACGAACAGGTCGGCCGCATGGGGATTGATTTCCAGCCCCCGCTGGAATTCCTGCCGGGCCTGGCCGTTGTTGTACTTTTCCAGCAACAGGCTTCCCGAAATGAAGTGCGATCGCCAGGCCAGCGGATCGGCCTTGATGGCGTCCGGCGTCAGATCATTCACGATGAACGAAAACACCTGCCCGACGCTGCGGGCCCGCGCGTACTCGGCCGAGCCTTCGGCCGCCAGCAGCAGCGAGTCGGCATCTTTCGGCTGTCGGCGGTTGTAATACTGCACGAACCAGCGGAAATCTTCGGCCGCCGGGGCCAGTTGGCCCTGCTCGATCTTCACTCGCGCCCGAACGAGCCGGGCGAGCAGCTGTTCGCCGTTGGTTGTCAACGCGGCGTCCGCCTGACGCCGGGCATCGTCCAGCCGGCCGCGCGAGAGATGGAGCGCGGCGAGGCGTGAACGCAGGTCTGCCGAATCGGGAAACTGATCGACGGCCGCCGCCAGCCGCTCTTCCGCCTTTTCCAACTCCCCCGTTTCGATCAGTCCCTGCGAGAGACTCGTCACCGCCGCGATCCGGCCTTCGCCGTCGGCCGCCTCCGCCAGCGAGGTCAGCTCTGCGATGGCGGCGGAGTAGTTTCCGCGCTGTAGTTGCTCGCGCGCGGCAGTCAGGTCGGCCCGGGCTGACGGCGCCGCGAGGAGGGCGATGAAGATTGTCGCGAGGCCGAGGGCGACAGGGGGAAGCGTCATCTCGTTTCCTGCGGGGGTGCCGTCCGGATTGTCTGCTGATATTCTCACTGAGTCACTCGATTCCTGGGAGTCTCTCCGATGCCGCTTCGCACCCGTTTCGCAGTGTTGCTCGCACTGCCGGTTCTCTGCTCGACCCTGTTCACGGCGACGGCCAATGGACAGAACGAGCGGCCTGCCCGCCCCCGCGCCGCCAACCCGGCCTACGAGCAGATTACCGACGACCCCGCCCTGCCGCGGGTGCTGCTGATCGGCGACTCCATCTCCATCGGCTATACGCTTCCGCTTCGCGAGGCGCTGAAAGGAAAGGCGAATCTGCATCGCCCCGCGACGAACTGCGGGCCCAGTTCGCGCGGCGTCGAGAACCTCGAAGCCTGGCTGAAAACCGGCGGATCCGACAAATGGGACGTCATTCAGTTCAACTTCGGCCTGCATGACGTGCGTCATTTCAAAGACGGCAAAGGCGTTGGAATTGACGATGGCGGCGAACGGCAGGTGCTCGAAGCCGACTACGAAAAGAACCTGCGCGCCATCGTCGCGCGACTGAAGCAGACGGGGGCGAAACTGATCTGGCGCAACACCACTCCTGTTCCCGACGGCTCCCCCGGCCGGGTGAAAGGGGACGAAGTGCGCTACAACGAAATCGCGAAACGCATCATGGAAGAGAACCAGATCGCCATCGACGACATGCATTCGTTCTGCGTGCCGCGGCTGGAAGAAATCCAGTTGCCAAAGAACGTGCACTTCAGGCCCGAGGGATCAAAAGCGCTCGCCGAACACACGGCCGGCATGATTGTCGCGGCGCTGCCAAAACCGTCCGCCTCGCAGTGACTGCCGGCTGAAGCTCATGTCGCCGGCGCGGCCAGCGCTGGAAAACTTCGTTCCCCCCATTGATCGCGACCGAGTGTGACCGCATGCGTACCATGTCCCTGCTCTGCTTTGCCTTCGTGCTGGTCGCCACAACGGCCCGGGCCGACGAATTCGCCAGCCGGCGCAGCGCGAACTGGCACCAGTGGCGCGGACCGCTGGCGACGGGCGTGGCTCCCGAGGCCGACCCGCCGGTGGAATGGAGCGCCACGAAAAACGTGAAATGGATGGCCCGGGTTCCGGGTTTCGGCAAGTCGTCGCCCATCGTCTGGGAAGACAAGGTTTTTCTGACGAGCGCTCTCGATACGGGCAAGGTCGTTCCCGGAGCGCCCCGGCCGGAAGAGCAGCCCGAACGCCGGTTCGACATCAAGTTTCCGAACACGCTCTATCAGTTCGTCGTTTACTGCCTCGACCGCAACACGGGCAAGGTGCAGTGGGAGCACATGGCGGTGGAGGAACTGCCGCATGAAGGGCATCACGGCGACAACTCGCATGCCTCGGCGTCCGTGATGACGGACGGCCAGCGGCTGTATGTTTCTTTCGGTTCGCGCGGCATGTACTGCTACGACCTGCATGGAGAGCAGCTCTGGAAGCACGAGCTGCCGAACGTGGAAACCCGCCTGAGCTTCGGCGAAGGGAGTTCACCGGTCGTCCACGGCGACACCGTGGTTCTGGTGCGCGACAACGAAACGGCGTCGACCATCATCGCCTTCGATGCGGCCACCGGCGCGGTGCGCTGGCAGAAGCCCCGCGATGAACCGAGCGCCTGGGCGACTCCGCTGATCGTCGAGGCCGCCGGGAAGACGCAGGTCATCACCAACGCCACCAACAAGGTGCGCAGCTACGACCTCAAAACCGGCGACCTGCTCTGGGAATGCGGCGGGCAGGTGGCGAACGTCATCCCGTCCCCCGTGCGCATCGGCGACGACGTGATCTGCATGAGCGGCTATCGCGGCTCGATCGTCATGCGACTGCCGCTGGACGCCGTGGGCGACATCACCGGGTCGTCCCGGATTCAGTGGAAATACGAGCAGGACACCCCCTACGTGCCGTCTCCGCTGCTGTCCGAGGGCCGGCTGTACTTCAACAAACTGAACAACGCGATCCTGACCGTGCTGAACGCGGACACCGGCAAGGTTGTCCGCGGCCCCGAACGCATGCAGGGTCTGCAGAGCGTGTATGCCTCGCCGGTCGCCGCTGCCGGACGCATCTATTTCACCAGCCGGGAAGGAACGACGGTCGTCTACCGGCAGGGAGACAACATGGAGGTGCTGTCGACGAACCGCCTGGAAGACCTGATCGACGCCTCGGCGGCGATCGCCGGCCGGCAGCTGTTTCTGCGCGGCAAGAACACGCTGTACTGCTTCGAAAACAGCGCCCCTTGAAGGCGGGCGATTTCCGACAGACCGACCGCCTCAGCGGAACACGGGCCCGTCTTCGACTTGCGAAGAACTTGGCACTGGCCGCAGCACCGGCATCGGATCGGCGATGTGCAGCACGTCGCGGCAGTGGCTGTGGCAATCGACGCAGCTGGAGATGAGCGTCATGTACCCGTAGGTCGCCCCTTCGAGGTTCCGCAGGCGGGCGAGTTCGGCGATTTTCAGCGAGTTTCGACGGAGCTGGTCGCGGAATTCGCGGTAGACCGAATCGCCGTGGTGCTGCCAGTCGTCGCCGGCCGACAGGGAGGCCAGCGTGGCTCCGGACTGTTCGATGTCATCAAAGTTTTTGCAGACGAGTCCCTCGGCGATGCTGTGAATCGCCTTCAGTTTGGCCTGCATGAGCGCGGCGGTCTGGTCGCGCGGGGCCGCGGCCGGAGCGCCCGCCGCCAGGTAGACGCCGGCTGACAGCACTGCAAATACGGCAACAGGCAGAAGGCGTCGCATGGTCGGCTCACAGATCTGGGGGAAACCTCGTCCTGTGATGTATCGGCCGCCGCGGCCCGGCCCCTCGAACGAACTCGCCGGGTGTGCCCGGGCGACACAGGGCACATCCGCGGGCGCACCCCGGTGTGACCACCCGCCCGCGGTTTGCCTGCAGAATCTGCGGCGGGACGCCTACAAACGTCCGCTGCGCAGAATGCCGTAGATCAGCCAGACCCCCAGAAATCCCGACAGCAGAAACGCCGGGATGTTGATCCACAGCGACCCGCCTCCGCGAATGACGATCGCCGTCGACAGCAGTATCGCCGACGTCACCACGCCAATCACCACCCGGTTGCTCGAACGGTCGAATTCCGTGATCAGCCGATCCAGCCCCTTGTGGTCGAGCTGCACGCGCAGCTTGTCGTTCGCAATGCGGTTCAGCGCCCGCGTGAACTGTCCTGGCATCGCATGCAGCGACCCGACCAGCTCCCGCAGGTCAGTCCAGGCCTTGTCGACCATCCGCCTGGGGTCGTAGCGCCGGCGGATCAGCCGTTCGACAAACGGCGCCAGTTCGTTCGCCAGCACAAACTCCGGAAACAGCTGCCGCCCGACGCCTTCCAGCGTGACCAGCGCCCGGATCAGGAGCATCAGGTCGGGCGGGCAGCGCAGCTGATGCCGGCCAAGCAGCGACACGAAATCGGACAGCAACTGCCCGACATTCAGCTGTTCCAGCGGCAGGTCGTAATAGGTTTTGACAAAGTCGTTCACGTCTGCCATCAGCAGCACCTGGTCGATGGCGTCGGCCGGCTGCGCAAGTTCCTGCAGCACATCGACCACTTTCGCGACATCGTGCTGAACCACCGCCACGAACAGGTCGACCAGCTGATCGCGCTTACCCGCATCGAGATAGCCCACCATGCCGTAATCGAGCAGGCAGATCGTTCCGTCCTCGCGAATCCGCAGGTTGCCCGGATGGGGATCGCCGTGGAACACGCCCAGCTCAAAAGCCATCTTCATGAAGATGTTGGCTCCGTTCGCCGCCAGTTGCGAACGGGGCAGCACCAGGTTCGCCAGACCGGCTTCGTCATCCGCGCGGCAACCGCGGATGTACTCCATCGTCAGCACCCCCTCCGACGACAGCTCGTCGAACACCTGCGGCACGTACAGGGTGGCATCGGCCGCAAACAGCTTCCGGAATTCCCGCTGCGTCCGGGCCTCGCGACGGAAATTCAGCTCGCGGCGGATCGTCCGTGAAAACTGATGCACCAGCCCGACCGGATCAAATGTCCGGGCCTCGGGAATATGACGATCGATCAGCACCGCCAGGTCGAGCATCAGCGACAGGTCCCGCTCGACCAGTTGCACCACATCCGGCCGGCGGATCTTCACCGCCAGCGGACGGCCATCGTGATGCACCGCCCGATGCACCTGCGCCAGCGAACCGGCCGCCAGGGGGGTGTGGTCGAACTCCCTGAACAACGCGCCGACTGGCTGCCCCAGTTCGTCTTCGATCAGCCGGATCGCTTCCTCGCTGGGGAACTCCGGCACCGCTTCCTGCAGCAGCGACAGTTCCTCGAGGAGCTCGGCCGGAATGACATCGGGGCGGGTGCTCAGCACCTGTGCAAACTTGATGTAGGTCGGCCCGAGATCCTCAAACGCCAGCCGGATCCGCCGCGCCGTCGTCAGCAATTCCGCTGGCGGCGACTTCCTGCGGAACAGGCGCGTTCCCCACTGCAGGTAGCGCCGCAGGCCAAGCCGCTCCATGACGTCGTCAAAGCCGTAGTTCAGCAGGATCGTGGCGATCTGCCGGCTGCGGTTCAGGCTGCGGAAGAGGCGGAGGGGATGCGTTTCCACGGGGGAGGGGCAGGGATCAGGGATCAGGGATCAGGGATTCAGGGATTCAGGGATTCAGGGGTCAGGGGTCAGGGGTCAGGGGTCAGGGGTCAGGGGGGCTGATCTGTTTCCTGATTCCTCATTCCTGTTTCCTTTTTCCTGCCGATTACTCATCGCTTGGTCGGGATGCGTACTTCAGATACACGTCATCGCCGATTCGTTCGAGGCTCAGCAGCTCGAATCGGGCGGCGTCGGAAATCCAGCGGCACCCCTCGCCGCTGATCGGTCCCCAGGCGTCCGCGCTGCCGATCACCTTCGGGCCCAGAAAGACGTGAGCTTCGTCCACCTGCTCGGCGTCGAAAAACGCCCCCAGCAACTGGCCGCCTCCTTCGATGAGGATGTTCGTCATCTGCCGTCGCCCCAGTTCCTCAAGGACCGTCTGGACGGCCGCCGCGCGGCTGGCATTGACATCTGCCGACAGTTGCAGGACCTCGACATCGCGTTCCCGCAACTGTTGCACGCGTCCGCGGTCGGCCTGTTCGGAGGCAATCACCAGCACCGGCGTCTCGCCTGCGGTGGTCACCAGTCGTGAATCGAGCGGCAGCCGGGCCTGGGAGTCGAACACGATACGGGTCGCCTTGCGGGTCGGCTCGCCGATGCGGGCCGTCAGCAATGGGTCGTCGGCCAGAGCGGTCGCGCTGCCGACGAGAATGGCATCCATCCGGCTGCGCAGCCGATGCCCGCGGACGCGAGTTTCTTCGGTCGTGATCCACTTCGAATCGCCGGTCGAGGTGGCGATGCGGCCATCGAGAGTCATGGCCCACTTGGCGTACACGTAGGGCAGACCGGTTTCCGTCAGCTTCCGGAACGGCGCCGTCAGCCGGCGGGCTTCGGCTTCGCACAACCCGACTTCGCACTCGACCCCGGCCTTCCGCAACAGATCAAGTCCGCGACCGTTCACTTTCGGAAACGGGTCGAGCATGGCGATGACCACGCGGCGCACGCCGGCGGCGACGATGGCTTCGACGCAGGGGGGGGTTTTCCCCTCGTGGGCACACGGTTCGAGCGTGACGTACAGGGTCGCCCCGCGGGCCAGTTCCCCGGCCTCCCGCAGCGCCCAGACTTCGGCATGCGGCCCGCCAAACTCCTGGTGATACCCCTGCCCGAGGAGCCGCAGCGAGTCGTCGACGACCACCGCACCGACCGCCGGATTCGGCTCCACGCGGCCAATTCCCAGAGCAGCCAGCGTCAGGGCTTGCCGCATCACATCTTCGGGACGCTGAAATTGCATGGCGGCCTCGCAATCGACTTGCTACACTTCCCGGCTCGACATTTCGGCCCTTCCCTTGCGCCTGCAGGGTGGCGCCGGCCGATCAGGTCTCCATTGGAGACCTGCGAGACTCAAATTGCAATTTGCAGCCGGACTTTGATGAAGCCCGCCGGTTGCCCCAGTGAACACCGTTGTGGATTGAGAGTCGTTCAATGACCAGCTGCCCCAAGCACCTTGCTGAAGTGAAGCGCGCCCTCGCGAAGAAGTACACCAACCTCGCCAACCTGGCGGGCAGCATTCCGAAGCGCAAGCAGTTCCAGACCCGTGCCGACAAGCACAACCGGCAGGCCGAAGCGTTCGAGCGCACGGCCCGTCAGCAGGAAGCCGCCGCCGCCAGCAAGTAACGACTCCGCGCCCGCCGCGCGGGCGATGGCTGACAGTTGAACCCCGCCAACGGCGCGCCTCGAGCGCGCCGTTTTGCATGCGCACTCGTTCGCGTCGCGGCCTCTCTGGAGACGGTTGCGGTTCCACCAAACACCGCAACCCGGCGTCTCGTTGCAGCGAGACGCCGGGTTGCTCGGGTGCAGAGGGCCGCCGCCTGACCCATGGACGGCCTTTGAAAAATTCGCGGCTCGCGAGCGAGCCGGCTCGATTTTGCTCAGCGAGCCACTCCGCCCGCGGCGGGGGCCTTGCTCATTGCGGGAGGCCGCGTGGCCGCCGCCCCCGGGGCTTCCGCAGAAGCTGGCCGCACGGCGCTGCCGGGGTTCTTCACGCCCGTCGTCGTATTGACGAGGAAGTTCTGAACCTGCGACCCCTTCTTGATCTTCTCGAAGACCGCCGCCACAGCCGACTGCGTCTTTTCTTCGACGACCTGCTTGTACAGTTCGTCCCAGACATCCTTGATGTCGGTCACCACCGGATCGGTGCGGCCTTCGCACTTCATAATGAGGTAGCGGTTCTGGTCGATTTCGATGACCGGCGAGATCTCGCCGGTCCGCAGCTTGAATGCCGCCTGTTCGACCTGAGCCTGCTCGGGCGCGCCGTACATGCGAATCGGAGGCACCACGCCGCCCAGGGCGCGGGTGTTCGGATCGGCCGACTTCTCGCGGGCGATGCGGTCGAAGTCGTCGGGATTGGCGTTGCACTCCTGCCACACTTCGTTGGCCTGACGGATGTTTCCATCCACCAGCACCACGCGGGCCTTCACCCGCGGACCGTAGTCGCGCTTGAAGGCGTGGTCCATGTCTTCGTTGGTCGGCTTGAATTCCGTGCCGGCGAGCTTCTTGAGCGCCAGCATCGGCCAGATCACGTCGTCGCGATACTGCTGCGGCGTGATGTTCCGCTCCGACTGCAGCATCTGGTACCAGGTGTCTGCCGGGAGGTTGAATTTCTTGGCGATTTCAGTGACTTCGCGAGTCACTTCTTCCTGCGACACGGTCACGCCGCGGCGATCGCATTCCTGCAGAATGATGAGCCGGTTGATCAGGTTGTCGAGCACTTCGGGGCCGACGCGATTGACCGATTCCTTCGCGACTGCATCGTAGTAGATGGGCTGGTTGTTGACGCGGGCCATGACGGGCTGCGTCGTTTGCGGCGCGGCGGCCGGTTTCGGGGCCTGCGTCTGCGAATGAGCCGGTTCCGCCCGGAAGAACTGAAACGCCAGGCCGGCGCCGACGACGGCGACTCCGGTTCCGGCAACAATGGACGTCAGGCGGCGTTTCGAGCCCGCGGCGTTCGGCGTCGTGCTCGAGTGAATCCGTTCACTCATGAGTGTTCTCCCTGAAGCGAGGAAGCCGCGGGCGCCGGCGTCACTGGCGATCCCGAAGCTGGTCCCGACGAGCCGATGCGACCGCGCACCGCCCCTGCCGCCGGACGACTCCCTCCTGTTTCGCGCGGCTTATAGGTCGAACGAAAAAAATGAGTCAAGACCGAACCCGTCCACAGCCGACAGGCGCCCCCGAGCGCCTTCCCCGCGCGGCCTCCTGCGGCGGCCAGAGTGGAGATCGCACCCGCTGTCGATGGGGGACTCTGATTGGCTGTCGCCGACGCGGGTGCGTTTGCATTTCGCGACGACCGGCTTCAATCTCCCTGCTGATGGACGACTTCACCGGTTCGCTGCGACCACCTTCGGGCAGTATCTTTCAGGGCGACATTCATGCCTCTCCGGCTTCACGTTGCAACGCGTAAAGGTTTGATGTGCTGGACTCGCGAGTCGAAACACTGGATCGCGCAGCCCGTCCACTTTCTGGGGGACGCCGTCACGCAGTTGCTGCCCGATGAGCGCGACCGGTCGCTGTACGCCGTGCTCACGCTGGGGCATTTCGGGGCCAAGCTGCGGCGTCTGCCGGAAGGGGCGACCGAGTGGATGGAATGCGGAGTGCCGGTCTATCCGGACGGGGCCGAAGTGAATGATGGTCCACCGCGCGACGATGGTTCCGTCAAAAAGAAGCCAGCCACGCTGAAGGAAATCTGGGCCCTCGAAGGAGGCGGCGCGGACCGGCCGGGAACCCTGTGGGCCGGGACCATTCCGGGGGGACTGTTTCGTTCGAGTGACCGCGGGACGACGTGGTCGCTGGTGGAATCGCTGTGGGACCGGCCGGAACGCGGGCAATGGTTCGGCGGCGGGAAGGATGAGCCGGGCATTCACTCCGTTTGCGTCGATCCGACGAATTCACAACGGGTCGCCATTGGCGTGAGCTGCGGCGGGGCCTGGTTCTCCACTGACGGCGGAGAGACCTGGACGGTCGGCCAGGGGATGCGGGCGGAGTACATGCCGCCGAACCTGGCGTATGAACCCTCGGCCCAGGATCCGCATCGCCTGGTGCTGTGCCCGGCGAAGCCGGACAGGATGTGGGTTCAGCATCACAACGGCGTGTTCCGTTCGGACGACTTTGCGGCGAACTGGACCGAGATCACCGATGTGCCCCCGGCACCGTTCGGCTTCGCCGTCGTCGTGCATCCCGAGAACCCGGACACCGCGTGGCTGGTGCCGGCGGTGAAGGATGAAAAACGCGTGCCGGTCGACTCGCGGCTCGTCGTCAGCCGGACGCGCGATGGTGGAAAGTCGTTTGAAGTGCTGTCGACCGGGCTGCCGGAGCCACCCGCGTATGACCTTGTCTACCGCCATGCCCTCGACATCGCGGGCGACGGCGAGACGCTCGCCTTTGGCAGCACCACGGGTGGACTGTGGATCAGCCAGAATGGGGGCGATTCATGGGAGTGCCTGACACACACGCTGCCGCCGATCTATGCTGTGCGGTTTTCGACGTTTTGAACTTGAGCTGGTCACCATTCTGCCTGTTGCGCGCGGCGTTGCCGTACTGCGTGGGCCGGACTGTCGGCGGCGACCGCGATGGCAAAGCAACTTCCCGGATGCGGCTCAGGAGGACCTTCGTCCTCCCGGGCGAATTGAAGAGTGTGTGACATGAGTCCCCACCAGTTGAAATTGATTGCTGAACAGGCCGCCCGGATTGGGGGGGCGATTCTTCAGGAGTGGGCGGGCAAGATCACGCCGAAGGAGAAGAGTCCGAAGAACCTGGTGACGGAGGCCGACCTGGCGTCGCAGCAGGCCATCAGCGAGTTCCTGATGCGCGAGTGCCCCGGGCATGGCTTTCTCGGTGAAGAAGAGGGTGGGCCAGCGGCGATCGTGAGCGACTACCGCTGGATCGTTGATCCGCTGGATGGCACGTCGAACTACGTCCACCGGTTCCCGTTTTATGCGGTGTCGATTGGCGTGGAGCATCAGGGACGGCTCCTGGCCGGGGCGATTTTCGATCCCACGCGGGGCGAAATGTTCGCCGCCTCGCTCGCGGGTGGGGCGACGCTGAATGGCCAGCGGATTGAACCTTCGGCCACGGAACCGCTCGCCAGCGCGCTGGTGATTGCCAGTTTGCCGGTGAAGACGTCTCCCGACTCGCCCGAGGTGCGGCGGTTCCTCAAGGTGCTGACGCGCGCCCAGTCGCTGCAGCGGACCGGGTCGGCCGCGCTCAACCTGTGTTATGTCGCAGCGGGACGGATGGACGCTTTCTGGTCGACCAGCCTGAAGCCGTGGGACATGGCGGCCGGCGTGCTGATTCTCACCGAGGCCGGCGGACGGGTGACAGCGATCGACGGCGGGGCCTTCAACGTGGACGTATCCGACCTGCTTGCCAGCAATGGAAATGCACTGCACGGCGAGCTGGCGGAGCTGCTGCCGCAGGAACGGTGAGGGGGCAGCGGCTGGAGGCGGATGCAGAGAATGGATTAGACTGCTTCAGCAACGGAAGTGTCGTCACGCTCGGCCGAGCAGCCTGCGTGCGGGTCGCGAGCGATCCCGGCGGAATGGAACGGATCTCCGATGAGCCACCAGACGATTGTCGATTTCTCGGTCAACGCAGCGATGCTGATGCTGCTGCTGTCGATGCTGCCCATTCTGGTGGCGACGGTGATCGGCCTGCTGGTGAGTCTGCTGCAGGCGCTGACTCAGATTCAGGAACAGACGCTGTCGTTCGCCGTCAAGCTGATTGCGGTGGCGGCGACGCTGCTGCTTTCCATGAACTGGATGGGGGCCGAGCTTTATAATTACACGCTTGCGATTTTTCAGACGATTGAAACGTCCGCGCCGTGACGGCGCGAGGAAGCCCGGCTTCTCCCCTCCCATGCCAAGCCGCCAGCAATCTGTCGCCAGGCGGGCGATTCCAGAAGCCGGTCCTTCCCCATGATCGACCTCGACCCGGCGCGACATTTCCTGATCGTCTTCAGCCTGTGCATGGTGCGGCTGACGGCCGCCGCCGCGGTCGTCCCGTTTCTGTCGACCTCGCTGATCGACAGCCGCACCCGGAACAGCGTGCTGTTCAGCTGGGGCATCATCATCTATCCGATTGTGGCCCCCACGATGGAGGGGGATCTGCCGCCGGTCCTCGACCTCATCGGGCTCGTGGCCAAAGAGGTGGTGCTGGGCGTGCTGTTCGGCTTTCTGGCGGCGAAGGTGTTCTGGCTGGCGGTCAGCATCGGTTTTTTCATCGACAACCAGCGCGGGGCGTCGATGGCGTCGGTCCAGGACGAAGCGACCGGGGAATCGACATCGCCGTTCGGAATTTTCCTCGAGCAGTCGCTGCTGGTGCTGTTTTACAGCGCGGGCGGCCTGACGCTCTTCCTGGGAGGCATTTTCGAAAGTTATGTGCTCTGGCCAATCGGGTCGTTCTACCCGCAGTTCGACCCGGCGTTTCCGGCGTTTGTTCTGGGCATGGCCGATGATCTGATGCGGCTGGTCATTGTGTTCGCAGCCCCGGTCATTATTGCGGTGTTCGTGTCGGAGTTCGGGATGGGACTGATGAACCGCTTTGCTCCGCAGCTGAATGTGTTCGTGCTCGCGATGCCGGTGAAAAGTCTTGTGGCCATGATTGTGCTGGTTCTCTACCTGCCATTCCTGTTTGTGCATCTCGGGCAGGATTTCCGGATGGTTTCACGGCTGACCTCATTTTTTGAGGGTGTGTTGAAGTGAAGATTCAGGATGCGGGATGTGGGACGTCGGTGGGGCCTTTGATCGCTGGATTTTGAACTCGCCCTGATGAGCGACAAGACTGAACAGCCGACATCCAAGAAACTGCGCGACGCCCGCAATAAAGGGCAGGTGGCGCAGAGCAAGGACCTCGTCTCGACGGCGCTGCTGCTGGCGATGTTCATGTACATCATGCTCGCCTGGAAAGGGGCCAAGCAGTCGCTCGGCGAGTTGATGGTGCTGCCGGGCCGGCTGTATCGCGAACCGTTCGACGAAGCCCTGCGGACGGTGTCGCATGCGTCGATCAAGGCGATGGTCGACCTCACCCTGCCGGCCCTGGCGATCGTGCTGATCTTCGGCATCGGCGTCAGCTATTTTCAGGTCGGGCCGCTGTTCATCTTTGAACCGCTGAAGCCGGACCTCAAAAAGCTCAACCCGGCGGACAAACTGAAGCAGATGTTCTCGATGAAAAACTTCGTCGAGTTTCTGAAGTCGTGCTTCAAGGTCGTGTTTCTCGGAATTCTGCTGTTCATCGTGACGCGGGATGCGATTCGCGTTCTGGTGCAGACGCCTGCCGGAGGGCTGCCGGCGGTGAACTCCGTCCTCGACCAGGTCATGTACCGCGTCGCGATCTTCACCATTTTCGCCTACGTCGCCCTCGGCGCCGCCGATTTCGCCTTCCAGAAATGGCAGCACACCCGGGGCCTGATGATGTCGAAAGAAGAGGTGAAGCGCGAGTACAAGGAGATGGAAGGAGATCCCCACATCAAGTCGAAGCGCAAGCAGCTGGCGCAGGAACTGATCATGAACGACAGCGCGGCCAACGTGCGGAAGGCCACCGTGCTGGTCACCAACCCGACCCACAAGGCGATCGCGATTTACTACAAGCAGGGAGAGACGAAACTCCCCATCGTGACGGCCAAAGGGGAAGGCTATCTTGCGCAGCGAATGATTGAAGTGGCGAAAGAGGCTGGCGTGCCGATCATGCAGAACGTGCCTCTCGCCCATGAGCTGTTCGACAATGCCCAGCTCGAACACTACATCCCCAGCGAACTGATCGAGCCGATCGCCGAAGTGCTGCGCTGGGTTCAGCAGCTCTCGCAGCGGCCGTAGAATGCACCTTCCGACCCGATCCGTGACGGAAACCGGCGCGATGACACCACTCCGCGAACATTCCCCCGCCGCGAGGCGCCCGCGCCCGAAAGCCCGGTGGGCGGCCCTGGCCTGGTTCATCCTGCTGGCCGCGCCGGCCCGCGGCGAGCACACCTACCTCGCCTGCGACTCCCTGGCGCCGAGCGCCGCGGAATCGGCCGATGTCGAAAACTGCCTCGAAGGACTCTGCTGGCGGCCGGAAGCGTTTGAAGTCGCGGTGGAACCGCCCGCGCCCGGCGAGCCGCATCAGGGCGTCGTGCGGTTTCGGTCGCCGATCGCGACCGGAAATGCCGTGAACGACCGCGTGGCCGTCTTGTGGCATCAGCCCCCGGCCGATGCGTCGCCCTCGCTGAAGCCGGCCCTGGTGGTTGTCCACGAGTCGGGGTCGTCGATGCCGGTGGGCAAACTGTTCGCCAGGCTGTTCGCCGGCCAGGGAGTGCATGCCTTCATGGTGCAGCTTCCCGGATACGGCCTGCGGCGCGAGGGGAACCGGAAGCCGACGGGAGACCAGTTTCTGCTGGCCATGCGTCAGGGAATCGCCGACATCCGGCGGGCCCGAGATGCCGTGGCCGCGCTGCCGGGAGTCGACCCGGGTCGCATTTCCCTGCAGGGCACCAGCCTGGGGGGCTTTGTGGCTTCGACCGCAGCAGGACTCGACAACGGATTCGACCAGCTGTTTGTCATGGTCGCCGGCGGCGATCTGTTCGGACTGATGCAGAACGGCGAGAAAGAAGCCGCCGAGCTGCGAGACCGCCTGGAACAAGCGGGGTTCACCGGCGAACGATTGCGTGAGCTGTTGTGGGTGGTCGAGCCGACGCGTCTGGCAGCGCGTCTCAACGCCGCCCAGACCTGGCTGTATTCGGCCGAACAGGACCGCGTCGTGCCGATGGCCAACGCGCTGGCGCTGAAATCGGCAGCGAACATCCCCGACACGCATCACATCCGGCTGCCGGGCGATCACGTCACAACGCTCGTCTACGTCCCGGTCATTCTCGATCATGTGATGACACGGGTGCGTTCGCAGGGAGAGCCAGCGGTTCAATGACTTCGATGCGTGAAATTCGATTGCCGGATGTGGGAGCGGGAGAGCATCCGATCCGGGTGGTGCAGTGGCTGGTGGATCGCGGCTGCGAAGTCACGGCGGGCGACCGGCTGCTGGAGGTGTCCGCCACGGGGGTGCTGTTTGTGGTCAGTGCGCCCGACAGCGGAGTCCTGAGGTCGCACCTGGTCGCGAGCGATGCCCTTGTCGCCCCCGGAGACATCCTGGGGGAAATTGAAGTAGACCACAGCGATTCATGACCTGAACCGGGTCGACCGGCAGAACCACGCTATACTCGCCGCGTTCCAGTTCTTCTCCTGCAAGGCAAGGTGGCCCATGCCCCGACTGCTCCCGATCGTCACCCTGGTTGTTGCGGCCTGGAGTGCCAACTCCGTTTGTGCGGAAGACTGGCCCCAGTGGATGGGTCTGCAACGGGACGGCGTCTGGCGCGAAACGGGAATCGTGGACGGATTTCCTGCAGACGGTTTGCAGCCCCGCTGGCGAGTGAAAATCGGCGGCGGTTATGCGGGACCATCCGTCGCGGCCGGACGGGTCTATGTGACCGATCGGCAACTGAAGGAGGGGGGCAGCGACCCGGCGAATCCGTTCGCCCGCGGTTCGATTCCCGCATCGGAACGCGTGCTGTGCCTGAATGAGACGGACGGCAGGGAACTGTGGAAGTACGAGTACGACTGCCCGTATACCGTGAGCTACCCGGCTGGTCCGCGATGCACACCCACGGTCGACGGCGACCGCGTCTACACCCTGGGGGCCGAAGGGCATCTGTTCTGCTTCGAGGCCGCGACCGGCAAAGTGGTCTGGTCGAAGGAACTCCTGAAAGAGTTCGGCCTGAAGCGCTCGCCCGTCTGGGGCTTCGCCGCTCATCCGCTGATTGACGGAAACAGGCTGATCTGCCTCGTCGGCGGGGCCGGATCGGCCGTGGTCGCGTTCGACAAGGCCACCGGCAGCGAATTGTGGCGCGCGGGCGATTCGCTGACAGATCATGCCCCCGGATACTGTCCGCCGCAGATCATCGAGCAGGGGGGGCGGCGCATCGTGCTGGCGTTTTACCCGGAAGGACTCCACGCCCTCGAACCGGAGACCGGCAGGACGTTGTGGTTTTATGAGTGGGAGATCCAGAACGGCCTGACGGTGCCGATGCCGCGCAAGGTGGACGACCGGATTTTCCTGACCACCTTTTACGACGGCGCCCGCATGCTGCAACTCGCCCCCGATGGCGGAAGCATCTCGGAAATCTGGAAGCGGAAAGGGAGAAGCGAGCGGAACACGGATGCGATTCAGTCGATCATGCCGACCCCGTGGTTCGACGGCGACCTGATCTTCGGCATCGACAGCTACGGCGAACTGCGCGGCCTGGAACCGAAGACCGGCGACCGGCTGTGGAGCACCTACGACGCCACCGGCGGCAAAAGCGAACGCTGGGCCAACGCCTTCCTGGTGCGGCAGGAGAACCGCTTCTTCATCCCGAACGAAAAGGGGGACCTGATCATCGCCACGCTTGACCGGGAGGGGTATCACGAAGTCAGCCGGGTGCACCTCATCGAGCCGACGGGGAGCGCCCAGCAGCGCAAAGTCGTGTGGTCGCATCCGGCGTTTGCCAACCGGAACATCTACCTGCGAAACGACGAAGAAATCGCGAGCTTCTCGCTGGCAAAATAAGGGGACAGACCTCCGCGTTTCTGCCTACCCGTCCTGGACCTTGATTTTCCTGCCGGAGCGGTCCGCCGCTCGGAACGCTCTGAAGACAGCATGTCGATGCACCGCCTTCAAACTGGAATTCCTGAACTGGACATGCGCCTGGGCGGCGGACTGTTGCCCGGCACGCTGACAGTCGTGCTTGGCGCCACGGGGATCGGAAAAACGCAGCTGGGCGTTCAGTTTCTCAACCACGGCCGCGCGCAGGAGGGGGAGCGCGGGGTGCTGTTTGACATGACCTCGCGCGGCGACAGCCAGAGCCACGATGAGTATGCCCGGCGGCTCTGCCAGTGGGAGTTGACGGCGTTTGAGGACGACGGCGGGCCGCCGGCCGCGCGGGTATGGAACCGCGAACTCGCGCGGCGGGATGTCTGCCGGCTATTCCGGCAGACGGGACGCCGGGTGAGCCTCGCCGACCTGAACGAAGACCAGCAGCGCGAATGGCAGGCGGACCTCAACCGGCGGCTCGATCAGACCATTCGCTTCTTCTACGGCAACTTTGTTCACGGCGTGCGGCGATGCGTCATCGACGGCGTCGAGCCGGTCGAACGCGCCAGCGACTCGATCCAGTTTGAGACGTTCGAATACATCTACCACCAGGTGCTGCGAAAAGAATCCGACTGGGTCGCACGCGACCTGTTTCGGGCCCAGTTTCGCGAGCAGGCAGACCTGGCGGCGAAGCACGCCTACAACCATCAGGACATCGGCTGTCTGATGCTCTGCACGTCGCACGAGGTCATGCTCGATGACCTGATCGAGCGACCGATTGAAACCGGAGACGTGCTGGCGAACGCCAACACGATCATTCTGATGGGCAAAACCCGCGACGGAAGCCGGACCGGCCGGGCGCTGTATGTGGCGAAGCATCGCGGCAGCGCCTGCGAGGAAAGCATCTGGCCGTATCGCATCGATGGCGAGCGCGGCATCGTCGGCGCGTCCTGATTTCCCTCCGCGTTGGCCGCTGGCGAAATGTGGTCCGGATGCCGGCGATTCCCGATCAGGCCTTGAAGATCCGCTCGCGGTGCTCGCGGACGTTGCGGGTGGCGTTGCGGGTGTCGAGCACCATCCGGGAGTTCTTCACGATGAAGTCGTAGTCGTAGGCCGAATGGTCGGTCGCGATGAGCACGATGTCCTGCTGCGCGAGGTACTCGGCCGTCAGGTCGTTCGACTTCATCTCGGGGAGCGTCGGATGATGGCGCATCTTCGGCAGCGACGGGACGTGCGGGTCGTTGTAGGTGATGGCGGCGCCGCGCTTCAGCAGCAGCTCCAGCAGGACGAACGACGGGCTTTCACGCGGGTCGTCGACATCCTTCTTGTACGCCATTCCGAGCAGGGCGATCCTGCTCCCCTTGATCGGCTTGCCGGCGTCGTTCAGGAACTCGGCCAGCCGGGTGACGACGTACTCCGGCATGTGGTGATTGATTTCGCCGGCCAGTTCGATGAACCGCGTCGCCATGCCATGCTTGCGGGCCAGCCACGTCAGGTAGAACGGATCGATGGGAATGCAGTGGCCGCCCAGCCCCGGGCCGGGGTAGAAGGCCTGAAAGCCGAACGGCTTCGTTTTCGCGGCGTCGACCACCTCCCAGATGTCGATTCCCATCCGGTCGAACAGCATCTTCAGCTCGTTGACCAGCGCGATGTTCACCGCCCGGTAGGTGTTCTCCAGAATCTTGCAGGCCTCGGCCACTTCCATCGCCGAGACCGGCACAACTTTTACGACCGCCTGCGAGTACAACTCGGTGGCCAGTTCGAGACTTTGCGGGTCGTGCCCGCCGACGACCTTCGGAATGCTGGCGGCCGAATAAGTGGGATTGCCCGGGTCTTCCCGTTCGGGGCTGTAGGCGAGGAAGAAGTCCTGGCCGGCCCGCATGCCGGCCCGTTCGAGAATCGGCTGCACGTTATCCCGCGTCGTCGTCGGGTGCGTCGTGCTTTCGAGGACGATGAGTTGGCCCCTGCGGAGCGATTTCGCGATCGATTCGGCTGTCCCTTCGACGTACGTCAGGTCGGGGTCCCGACTGTCGCTGAGCGGCGTCGGCACGCAGATGAGCAGGGCATCGGCCTCCCCGAGGCGGGACATGTCGGACGTGGCTTCAAAGCGTTTTTCGCGGTTCCAGCCTGCGATTTTCTCCGAGCTGACATGCTTGATGTAGCTGCGTCCGGCGTTGAGTTCGTCGACCTTGGAGGCGTCGACGTCGTAACCGATGCAGGAGAAACCCTTGGAGATAAACGCGTCCAGAAGCGGCAGCCCGACGTACCCGAGGCCGATCACGCCGATCCTGGCGGTCTTGTTGGAGATGGCCTCTTTGAGATCCTGGAACATCGCCGCGCGCTCCTTCCGTCCTTTGTGCCCGGAAACTCCGTGTTTGGGGGGCGCGCGGAAAGTAACACGCTGGGGAAAGTGGGACAACGGCGGGATTGACGACGCGAGCCAGCGCCGGGCCGGAGCGAGTGTCTCTATCGTTTGTCGAGGCAGGCGAGAACCCACAACAGAATCGCAAAACTGGAATGCCCCGCGACCGCCAGCCAGTAGCCGAACTCGAACTCGTTTCGACGAATCAGAAACGCCGAGGTCGATGGCACGATCATGGAGTCCTTTCTGAGGACGACAGCTGCCCCTGCCCAGATCTCGATCGCGACGCCCGCGGTCACGGCCGCGGCGACCCACTCCCCACCCGTCATGCCTGTCGTCCCTTTCCTGGGCATCAGGGACAGAAACCCAGGAGTCGAACGGGACTGTTTCTGGTCGACCAGAACTCCCGGCCTGCTCGGCCCGCTGCCCCCGCCACCATTGCTGGCGCCGGCCCCAGATTGAATGATTCGCTGACGATACACAATTCCAGAACAGTTCTCACGTGGCCGCAAAACGTGATTGGTCTTGCCAGACGGCGAGGGCACACGAATAATTCACAGGCCACCAATGGCTGCCTGGGCCAGAGACGGCCCTGGCAAGAGATCTCGACGCGTGGCGTTCGGCGCCGGGTCTCTGCTTGTTTGGCATTTCGGTGTTCCGGCCAGGGACGGTCGCGTCCGCTTGCAACACCCGTCTTGACCGAGCCCGGCATTCTGTCGGGTTCCACGTTTCCCGAATACTTCCTCCGTCCGCCGCCTCCGCGACGGGCGACTCCCGGTTTCTGCACGCACCGCACCGTGGCGATCGTTTGATCGCCCTGAAAAATCCCGCTGTCCTGGCCGAACACCGCACCCTGGAGCGCTGTCGCTGGCGTCGAGACACGTCGGCGATACGGCCAATGACCGGAGCATTGAATCCATGAACGGACAGTCGCTGCTGCAGCAGATTTCGTCCCGCCAGTCGCCTGATGTCTATCAGCAGGAGCACTGGAAGGGGTCGTTCGCCGAATACCTTGATGTCGTCCGCAAGAACCCGCAGGTCACGCGGACCGCCTATCAGCGCGTCTACGACATGATCATGGCGGACGGGACGTACCCGGTCGAAGGGCAGAAGGACCAGATCCGTTACCGCTTCTTCGACGATCCCCACAACAACGGCGACGACGGCATTTACGGCCTCACCAAGCCGCTGATGGAACTCGTCAACGTGTTCAAGGCCGCGGCCCTGAAGTTCGGCACCGAGCGCCGCGTGCTGCTGCTGCATGGACCGGTCGGAAGCTCGAAATCGACCATCGCCCGCCTGCTGAAGCGCGGCCTGCAGCGCTATTCGCGGACAGATGAAGGCGCCCTCTACACCTTCGGCTGGAAGGAAGAGGACGGTTCGGTCGCCTGGGACCCGATGAACGGCGAGCCGCTGCAGCTGATTCCGGAAGAGCACCGCGAAGAGATCACCAACTATCTTAATGAAGGGCGCGGGCCGGACGACTTCAAGGTGGAGATCTCGGGGGATGTCTGCCCGCTTGCACGCTTCCACTTCAAGGAACGGCTCGAAAAACACAACGGCGACTGGACGAAGGTGCTGGGCGACATCGTCGTCCGCCGGCTGCTGCTCTCGGAAAAGGACCGCATCGGCATCGGCACGTTTCAGCCCAAGGACGAGAAGAACCAGGATTCGACCGAGCTCACCGGCGACATCAACTACCGGAAAATCGCCGAATACGGCTCCGATTCCGATCCGCGGGCGTTCAACTTCGACGGCGAGTTCAACGTCGCCAACCGCGGCATCATCGAGTTCGTCGAAGTGCTGAAGCTCGATGTCGCGTTCCTGTACGACCTGCTCGGCGCGTCGCAGGAACACAAGATCAAGCCGAAGAAGTTCGCACAGACCGACATCGACACCGTCATTCTCGGGCATACGAACGAGCCCGAGTACCGCCGCCTGCAGTCGAACGAGTTCATGGAAGCGCTGCGCGACCGCACGATCAAGATCGACGTCCCGTACGTCACGGTGCTCAGCGATGAGATCAAGATCTACAACAAGGACTACAACCCGATCCGCGTGAAGAAGCACATTGCGCCGCATACTCTCGAAATCGCGGCGATGTGGTCGGTGCTGACGCGGCTGGAGGAGCCCAAGCATCATGGCCTGTCGCTGCTGCAGAAGCTGAAGCTCTACAACGGCAAAACGCTCCCCGGCTTCACGGCCGAGAACATCAAGCAGCTGCGCCGCGAGGTGAAGCACGAAGGCATGATGGGCATCTCGCCGCGCTTCGTGCAGGACAAGATCTCGAATGCGCTGGTGACCAACACCAACGCGACGAGTCTCAACCCGTTCATGGTTCTCAACGAGATGGAAGCGGGCCTGGCGCATCACAGCCTCATTCCCTCGGAGGAGCTGCGGGAACGCTACCGGCAGCTGGTGTCGGTCGTGAAGGACGAATACACCGACATCGTGAAGAACGAAGTGCAGCGGGCGATCGCCTCCGACGAAGACGCCCTGATGCGGCTGTGCTCGAACTACATCGACAACGTGAAGGCCTACACGCAGCGCGAGCGCGTGAAGAACCGCTTCACCGGCCAGGACGAAGAGCCGGATGAAAGGCTGATGCGGTCGATTGAAGAGCGGATCGATATTCCGGAATCGCGCAAGGATGACTTCCGCAGGGAGATCATGAACTACATCGGCGCCCTGGCGATCGACGGCAAGACGTTCAATTACAAGACGAACGAACGGCTGCAGAAGGCGCTGGAAATGAAGCTGTTCGAGGACCAGAAGGACACGATCAAGCTGACGAGCCTCGTCTCCAACGTGGTCGACAAGGACACCCAGGAAAAGATCGACATCGTCAAATCCCGCCTGATCCGCAACTACGGCTACAACGACGAATCAGCGACGGATGTTCTGCAGTACGTCGCCAGCATCTTCGCCAGAGGGGACGCGAAAAACGAACCGCGGAAGTAGCGGTCGCCGGGAGGCCCGGCCGGCGATCGGTGATCTCCAGCAGCGTGCCGTGCAGGGGGTCGGCCATTTGTCATTGGAAACCATGGCGAGTGACCAGGCTCATCGTTTCCGGTTGCTCCACTCATCACCGAGGTCGGTCGGGATCGAATTCTGGAACGAACTGTCCGCACAGGAGGCAGCGGCCGCACCAGCACGACGGAATGTTTCCAGCCCCGCCAGGCACGACCAATCAACCTGGTCGAACCCCAGGTCGTCTGTTCAGTTCCGTTATCCGGGTGTTCGCGCCACCAGCGGCACTTGACGGTTCTCGCGAGCCCCTTCAGGCTCGTCGACGCTGGCTGGTCGCTGTGAAAGAACTTCATGGGATGCGGCGAGCCGTCAGTCCACCTGGGCAGGCGGGTCTCGTTCGGCTGGCGGCGAATGGCCCATTCCACGTGAGTCAACAGCAAGGACGTAGCATCGATGATCGGCCAGATCCGAAGGCGACTGCTCGAATCACTGAAGAAGGTCGATCGCCCCGGAACGTTCTGCACGAGCGGTCGCCTGCCGGCCACGCTGCCCGGGCTGGAAGTGGCAGGCCTGGGGTCGGTCGCTTTGCCGCTCGACAAGCGGCAGGCGACGGCGCTCAAGAAGCTGTCCCGGCAGGCGCCCTATGGCAAGGGACTCCGCACGCTGGTCGACACTGATGTCCGCCGCGTCTGGGAGATCGACGCGGCTCAGGTGTCGACGGTGAATCCGGAGTGGGCCTCCATCGTGGCTCGTGCCGTCATGACAGCGCAGTCCGATCTGGGGCTCGAGAAGCAACAGCTCGACGCCCATCTCTACAAGTTGCTGCTCTATGAACGGGGCAGTTTCTTTCTGCCGCATCGCGATGGGGAGAAGCTTGACCGCATGGTCGCGACGCTGGTGATCGCCCTGCCATCGGCTCACGAAGGCGGGGAACTGATCGTCCGCCACGAAGGCCGGGAGACGACGGTCGATTTCAGTCCAGAGGGCCGCTTTCAAACGCAATTTGCCGCGTTCTATGCCGACTGCGAACATGAGGTTCGCCCCGTGACCAGCGGGTTCCGTCTCGCTCTGGTGTACAACCTGACGCTGGCAAAATCGAAACAGGCCGTTACGGCCCCCACCAGCGGCGAGCACATCGAGGCAGTCGCAGGGATTCTGCAAACGTGGAAAGACCTGACAGGCCAGGTCGACCCGGCCGCCCACGCCGATCGCGAACAGCCGACTGCCAGGTTGGCGGTGGTGCTCGACCATCAGTACAGCCAGGCTGGATTGACGTACGACGCGCTGAAGGGCGTCGACCGCGCGAAAGCCGACGTGCTGTTTGCAGCGGCCCGTCAGACCGGCTGCGATGCTTCTCTGGCGCTGGTCACGAAGTGGGTGAGTGGTTCCGCGGAACCGTCAGGCGACGATGGATATCAGTACGGTTACGGCCGCTCACATCGGAGAGGTCGAGACAGACATGATGACGATCGCGATGAGAAGGAAGGTGACAGCGGACACGAGATGGGCGAGGTCTTCGATGAGAGCCTGACCGTTCAACATTTCAGTGATGCCGCGGGCCATCGATTGGCCTACGGTCAGTTCCGGCTGCATGACGACGAAGTCGTCTCGCACATTCCGCTGGGCGAAGGAAAGCCGGACACAGAGGACTTTGAAGGGTACACCGGCAACGCCGGAATGACTTTGCAACGCTGGTATCATCGCGCCGCGATCGTGCTCTGGCCAGCGGAGTCCCGATTCCACGTGCTGTGCCAAGCCGGAGTCAAAGCCGCTGTCGGGGGTCTCGAACAGATGATCCGCCAGTGGAAACAGGCCAGGCAGGATGAGCAGGCAGCGCTTCTGCCGCCTTGCCTCGAATTCGCCCGTAGAATCATCGCCTATTGGCCGCAACGGAATTTCGCAGCCGGCCACTTTGATGCTTACGAAATCGGCGATGATGATGATGATGAGTATTTCCATCACGAGAGCGCGGACTGTCGTCCTCTCGCGTGGGTTCCCAGCCTTCAGGCGAGCCGGGGCGACTCTGAAAGCTCCCCCCGTTCCCTGCTTTCTCTGCTGGAAGAACTGGGAGATGCCTCGCTGGTTGCGGCCTGGCTTCGCGGAGTGCTTGCGAGGGACGTGTCGGTCGAGCCCGACAAGACTCTCGGCGATCTCTGTCGACAGCACGGCTGGACGACGTTCCGGGACGAACTGCAGGAACTTTTCGAGAACACGTCTCACGAAACGCTCGAACGCCATGCGCGGCTGCTGGCCGACTGGTCATTGCTGAAGGACGCGAACTCTGAACGCGAAAGGCTCTGCTCTCAGCTGGCCCAGACGCTCATCTCGGCGGTGGAACGCTGGGACCCGCGACTGGCGAGGGGTGACTGGCGGGCCAGGGCCGTCGATCGCAGCGCCCTGCTGCTGACGCTGGTGCAAACGTTCCTGGCTCTGGAAGAACCGCTGCTGTTGGAACGACTGCTGACGTACATCGGGAAGCGGCCCGGAGAATTCGACCTGACGACAGTCCAGATTCCGGCGTTGCTCAGCCTCGAGACCTGGCTGAAGAAGTGCGTTCGCCATGCTTCGCCTCCGTTGCAGCGTTGGCTCACGGGCGTCGTAGAAGAACTGGAAGACCGCAGGTCGCGTCCTCCGCAGGAGCCTGCCGATTGGCGTCGTGAATCGGCGACCGGCTGCGATTGCGACGCCTGCCGGGAACTCAGACGCTTTCTCGAAGACCCGAGCCTGCAGACGCGTCGGTTTCCATTGCCCGAACCCCGACGGAAGCATCTGCATGAGGTCATCGATCGAAAGAAACTCGATACGACGCATGTCACCGAACGCCGCGGCCGGCCATACACGCTGGTCTGCATCAAAACGAAGGCTTCGTACGAGAGGGCCGTGCAGGCGCACCAGATGGACCTCGCACACCTGGAGCAGGTCGGCCAGTTGCTGGCATGGCAGAGGCAGCTGTCATCCAGGCCTGCTCGGCCCGCGAGCGGCGCTCCAAAGGCAACCAGAAAAAGCCGGACGTGACATCCCTGCGACCGAACGCTGGCCGACACGCAGATGCCGACAGCGGTCACGCGGAGTCAGTCGACGTCGAAATGTGCGCAGACGAAAAACGTGCCCAGTCGGGGTGACAGGATTCGAACCTGCGACTTCCAGCTCCCAAAGCTGGCGCTCTAGCCAAGCTGAGCTACACCCCGCATCAGTTTCACAGGATCCGACAGGCTGCCGTGTCCCGAGGTTCGGCGAGTGTAAAGAAGGCGGGACCAATTGGCGAGAGCGATGCCGACGGCGCCTTTGGGCTATCGTCGCCATCGAATTCCGCGGGGGGGCGCTGGTTGTCGACGGGGCGTTTTCGGCCGGTTGTGATGGGGCGGGTGGCCGGGTGGCGATCTGAATTGCTGAACCTGCAGCGGTTCGGGCGTGAATCGGGCGGCGCGTCTTGAACCCCGGCCCCTGTCGCCATACGATCCGGCTCGCGATCCCGCCAGAAGCCCGGCTGTCCACACGTCGGGTTTCTTCACGCCGCAAGTGTCCGAACTGTTATGCCTCTTTCACTTTCCGACGCCTCCCCCGTTTCTGAAGCCGACCAGGAATACCTGTGGACGCTGAACTTCGGGCCGCAGCACCCCGCGACGCACACCACGCTCCGGCTGGTCCTGACGCTGGACGGTGAGAAAGTCGTCGGCTGCGTGCCGCATATCGGCTATCTGCACAGCGGCTTCGAAAAGCTCGGGGAGCATCTCGACTACAACCAGTACGTCACCATCGTCGACCGGATGAACTACATCTCGCCAATGGCGAATGAGCTCAGCTGGCACCATGTGGTGGAAAAGCTGCTGGGCATCGAACTGACGCCGCGCTGCACGTATCTCCGGACGATTCTGGCGGAGATCATGCGAATTCAGGACCACCTGCTGAATGTCGGCACGACGGCTCTCGACCTGGGGGCGTTCACGGCGTTTCTGTATGCGTTCACGCAGCGGGAGAAGATTTACGACATCGTCGAGTACGCCTCGGGGCAGCGGTTTCATACCAGTTACACGCGCGTCGGCGGCGTGCTGTATGACGTGAACACCGACTGGGTGAACAAGGTCCGCGAGTTCCTGAAGGGGTTCCGCCCGGCGCATGAGGAAATCAACGGGCTGCTGACGCGAAACAAGATCTTTATCGACCGCACCAAGGGAATTGGCGTGCTGTCGAAGGAAGAGGCCATCAATCGCAGCGCCACTGGCCCGGTCGCCCGCGCCAGCGGCGTGGTTCGCGACCTGCGCAAGGATGAACCGTACCTCGCCTACAACGATTTCGACTTCAAGGTCGTGTGTTCACAGGCCGGGGACTGCTATGCGCGGTATCTGGTGCGGATGCAGGAGATGCTGGAGAGCGTCAAGATCATCGAGCAGGCGATCGAGAACATTCCGGCCGGGCCGATCAACGTGTCCGTCGATTCGGATGTGGTGCTGCCCTCCAAGCCGGCCGTGTACCGCAGCATTGAAGGCCTGATCCAGCACTTTGAAGTGATCATGCCGAATCGCGGGTTCCCGGTGCCGATGGAAGAGGTGTACGGGGCGACGGAAACCGCCAACGGCGAGCTCGGCTTTTACATTGTGGGGGACGGCAGCATCCGGGCGTACCGCGCCCGCACCCGTCCGCCCAGCTTCATTCACTTTGCGATGTTCCCCAGCATGGTCGCCGGGCACCAGCTGAGCGACGTGGTGGCGATTCTGGGTTCGCTGAACATCATCGCGGCGGAGCTGGACCGATAAAGGGTGGTTCAGGCCTGGGCCGGTTGCGGGCATCGCAGGCGCGCGAGCCCGTCGCCCGTCTGGCCGACGCACTGCCGGGCCCTGTTGAGAAACTGCGGCGCTGAGAGGCCGCGGCCGAATGCCGCGGATGGAACTGTCACTCACAGTTCGTTCGCGCGCCGTGTGTCGCGACCCGGTGCTCCTCCACCACTTCACCGCCGATCAGGTGTTTCTGAATGATCCGTTCCAGCACCTCCGGGGTGCAGGAGTGATACCAGACACCGTCCGGGTAGACGACGGCAATCGGACCTGCCAGGCAGATCTGCAGGCAGTTGGCTTTCGTCCGGCAGACTCCCTGTTCTGCAAGGCCCAGTTCCTTCAGCCGGGCCTTCAGGTAGTCCCACGATTTCAGACTCGCCTCTTTGTCGCAGCATTTGGGCTTCGTCTGGTCAGCACACAGGAAGATGTGTCGCCGGATGCGGTCGAGCTTCAGGTCGATTGATTTCTTGCGAAGTTCGTCGCCGATTGTAGACGGCGAGCGGCCTGGGCCGGCGGTTGGAGAGGGGCTGTCATTGTGGGCCTGGCTGGGAGAGGGTGAATTCGGCATGAGTCAAGGGAGGGGTGAGTGCGATGGGGGCGTCAGGGGGCTGACGCCCTTCGCGCGCCGGCGTTACTTTCCAATGCAGAACCGGCTGAAAATGCGGTCGAGCAGGTCATCGGTATAAACCACGCCCGCAATTTCTCCGAGGGCTTCGAGCCCGCGGCGAAGCTCGAACGCCACCAGTTCCTCGCCGCCGCTGGAGCTGGAAAAGCGGGCCGCCTCGCCGAGGGCGTTCCGCGCCAGGTCCAGGCTTGCCGCACAGCGTGCGAGCGTGCTTGAGATCAGTTCACCGCGATCGACGGCCGATGTCGCCAGGTGCAACGCCAGCGTGGTCTTCAGTTCACTGAGGCCCGCCCCGGTGGCCGCACTCACCCGCAGGCCGCTTTCCGACGAACTCGACAGATCACACTTCGTCCGGATTGTCAGAACCCGGCTTTCGGGGAGTTCGAGCGCTCGAACCGCGGCGCTGTTCTGCTGGCGTTCAAGGTCTGTCGCATTTTCGGCCTCGCACCAGACCACGAGGTCGGCCTGCTGCACCTGTTCGCGCCGCCCCCGCTGGGCGGCGGAGGAGATCTCGCTGTCTGCCTGTTCCGCCCCGGCGGTATCGACGAGATCCACCAGTTGGCCGCCTATGTCGACGGTCGCGGTCAGCCAGTCGCGGGTCGTTCCGGCAATCGGCGAGACGACGGCCGCATCGCGCCCGGCGAGTGCATTGAACAGCGTGCTCTTGCCCGCGTTGGGCAGCCCGGCGAGCACGATCATTTTCCGTCCGGTCGACTGGCCGCGCGACGCCGAGAACTCCGCCAGCTGCGTCAGCCAGTCAACGGCGCTCTGCAGGCGGGCCGTCATCGCGGCGCGGTCCACGAACTCGATGTCCTCCTCCACGAAATCAAGTCCGGCTTCGAGGTCCGCCAGGTCGATCAGCAGTTGTTCGCGCAGGTTGCGAATCTGTGATGAGACCCCGCCGGCGAGTTGCGTCAGCGCCTGCTGCAACTGCCGGGGAGAGTCGGCATCGATGACTCCGAGCACGGCTTCCGCCTGAACCAGGTCGATTTTCCCGGCCAGAAAGGCTCGCAGAGTGAACTCGCCGGGACGCGCGACTCGCGCCCCGCGGCGCACCAGTTCTTCGACGATCGCGTTCAGAATGGGGGGCGAACCGATGGTGTGGATTTCAACGGTTGGCTGCCCGGCATAGCTGCGATGGTCGGGCCAGAGAAACAACGACGCCGGGAGCGGAGTCGACAGGCCGCCGATGCAGAGCCGGGCTGTGACGCGGGTGGCCCGCGGCGGGTGAAGATCGATGTGTGGCTGGCCGGCGGGCGAGTCGAGAATTTGTGCGATCACAGACTGGACGCCTGGCCCCGAGGCCCGCACGATGCCTCGACGCGCCGCCCCCGGCGCGGAGGCCACTGCGGCGATCACATCGTCCAGCACCCACATCGAATCCCCAACTCCGCCAGGCCGCCATTGGTCGGGGGAGCCGCCCCCTGTCACCACCCGCGATGATCGCACAAATCATCACTGTCGTCGCGACTGTGGCGACCGCTTCGCTGATTGTTCGTGCGCGGTCGGCGGTCAGGGAGACCACTTTAACGACCGCCTGGGGCTGGGCCGTGCTGGGGGCGTGCAGCTGGTGCGTCGTCGCGGTTGCCTCGCTGGCGATTGATCCCGCAGCGTCGGCCATTGGCCAGTTGTGGTATGTCGCTGCGGTGTTGACGCTTTGCCCGTGGATCGCGGTCCTCGGCGCCCGCCGGCCAACGGTTCGCGTATGGAACTGGTTCGTCGTGCTGCCGCTGGTGGCCGTGCTGCTGTGGCCCGTGGCGCTGTGCTGGATGCCGCGCGGACCGGATCGGCTGATCCTGGAGACTCCTCACCGGCTCGGGTTCGGGCTGGCGCTCGTGATGGGGCTCGGGAACTACCTGGGGACCCGGTTCACGCTTCAGGCGGTGACGACAGCGCTGGCGGTCGCAATGCTGTTTGCCGCCATTGATGCGCATCGCGCCGCGCCCAATAGTGGAGCGGGCTTTATGGCGGTCGGGGCGTGCAGCCTATTCAGCGCCGTGCTGTCGGCAGCCGCGATGGGCGACCGCAGAACAAACGGCGCAACCGGGTGGAACGGATTGTGGAGAGACTTCCGGAACACGTTCGGCATCGTGTGGGCCAATCGCATTGCGGAGCGCGTCAATTCGGAGGCGGCGAAAGCCGGATGGTCGGTGCGATTGCAGCCGTCGGGCTTCGTCTCCGTCTCGCCCGGGCAGCCCGCGGATTTCTCTCGCGACGCCGCCCAGGTGGATCACACGCTGCGTTGGCTGCTGCGCCGTTTTGTGGACGACGCCTGGATCAATCGCCGGCTGAAGCTGGATCAGCTCGCTCCCGGGCTGTACGAAGGCGGATCGCTGGCCGGGAACGATTCCATGGACGCTTCATCGACCGCATCGTAGTCGTCTTCGCTGCGCGGGGTGCTGGTTGGCCGCCGGGCGATCATCTGGCGGTAGGCGAACCACGCGGCCGCCGCGGCTGACGCCGCAAGCAGCACCATGCCGGCCGAGCGAACAGCGCAGTGGGTTGGCTGGGGCTGGAGTCGTCGACCCAGTTCGGTCCGTCGCAGCCGGCTCGCCGTATCTTCGTACAGGCATTGGGCCTGGTCACGCAGATCGGAAAACATTTTAAACCTCCCCCGTACTGAGTGCCGTGAAATCTGGGGCATTCCGCCCCGGTGGGAGGGGTACTTATGCGAATCGTGCGCCCGTTTTGCGAAATCTGGAGGCGAATGGTTTTGACGGGCGGCATTCCGTTGGATACTGTTGCCCGGAGCGATTTCGGAGGCATCGTTGCCTCGCCAGGTGAGACGCTGAGTTCAGGGCGTGTCTGCAGCCGGCTTCGGTTTGCGGGTGCAGTCTCGAACAGTGCGACTCAAGTAACCCGCCAGAATTCATATTGTGCCCCGGAAGGGCGCACCGGTACGAGCCAGCGAATTGCCTCGCGACCGCAGCGATCAGCCGTGTGTTAAGTCCAACACGATCTGATGACCCGCGTAAGGTTTTTCGATGCAGGCCGTATCCATTCCAGCACCTTCGTCTGCTGACGTTGCGCCCGGCGCTCGCGCGCTCGACAAAGCGCCGACTGGCATCGCCGGGTTGGACGAAATTACTGGAGGAGGCGTTCCCCGGGGACGCACCACGCTGGTCTGCGGCAGCGCCGGCTGCGGCAAAACTTTGTTTGCGATGGAGTTTCTGATCCGCGGGGCGATCCAGTTTGGTGAACCCGGCGTGTGCATGTCGTTTGAAGAGACCGGCGAGGATCTCGTCAAAAACGTCCGGTCGCTGGGCTTTGATCTCGACAACCTGGTCGATGAGGGCCGGATCTTTGTCGATTTCGTGAAAGTCGAACGGAGCGAAATCGACGAGGCCGGCGAGTACAACCTGGACGGCCTGTTCATTCGCCTCGGGCTCGCGATCGACGCCATTGGGGCCAAGCGGGTCGTTCTCGACACTCTGGAAGCCCTGTTCTCGGGATTCAGCAACCAGTCGGTGCTGCGGTCGGAACTGCGGCGGCTGTTCGGGTGGCTGAAGGAACGCGGGGTGACGGCCGTCATCACCGGCGAACGGGGGGATGGCCAGCTGACGCGGCAGGGGCTTGAGGAATATGTCTCGGACTGCGTGATCCTGCTCGATCACCGGGTGAACGACCAGGTGTCGACGCGTCGGCTGCGAATCGTGAAATATCGCGGCACCAGCCATGGAACCAATGAATACCCGTTCCTGATTGATGAGCAGGGAATTTCGGTCGTCCCGCTGACCTCCACGGGCATGGGGAGCGATTCCTCCAACGAGCGGATTTCGACGGGCGTGCCCCGGCTGGATGGGATGCTGGGGGGCGAAGGGTACTTCCGCGGGTCGAGCATTCTGATTTCGGGCACGGCGGGAACGGGCAAGTCGAGTCTCCTGGCGCATGCGGCCTCCGCCTCCTGCGAGCGCGGCGAGCGGGTGCTGTATTTCGCATTGGAAGAATCGGAGAGCCAGATCTGTCGCAACATGCGATCAATCGGCCTGAACCTGAAGCAATGGATCGATCAGGGACTGCTGAAATTTCACGCGACGCGTCCGACCCTGCACGGTCTCGAAATGCATCTGACGACGATGCACAAGCTGGTCCGGGCATTCCAGCCCCGGATGGTGATCGTCGACCCGATCAGCGGTCTGTCGGGCACCGGGACCCGCAGCGAGGCGGCGGCGATGCTGATCCGCCTCGTCGATTACCTGAAAGCGGCTGGAATTACGGCCGTGTTTTCGAATCTGACATCCGGGGCCGAAGCGACGGAAGCGACCGACCTGGGGCTGTCGTCCATTGTGGATACCTGGATTCTGCTCAGGGACATCGAACTGGCCGGCGAGCGGAACCGCGGGCTGTATGTGCTGAAGTCGCGCGGGATGGCGCACTCCAACCAGATTCGTGAGTTCGTGCTGACGAGCCATGGCATCGATCTGCTGGACGTGTATGTGGGGCCGGAAGGAGTCCTGACCGGATCGATGCGGGTCGCTCAGGAAGCCCGTGAAAAGGCGGCCCGGCTGGCAGACCAGCGCGCCGCGGAAACGCAGGCTCGCGAGCGGAAGAAGAAGCGGAAGCAGATTGAAGCGCAGATTGCCGTGCTGCAGATGGAGCTGGAGGCGGCAACCGCCGAGGAGATCACCCTGTCGGCGACCGAGTCGGCCCGGGTGCAGTCGCTTGCCGATGATGAGAAGCGGATGGCGGCCAGTCGTCAGGCAGACACGAAGCCGAATACACGTGCGAAGTCATCGACCGGAAAAGGACGCTGAATCATGACTGCCATGGATGACCGCAGCGAAGCCGCTGCCGACGAAATTCAGCTCGATCCCGATGTGTGGGATCTCCGGCTGTATGTGGCGGGCAAGACCGAGAAATCGGTGGCGGCGATTGAAAACCTGCGTCGACTCTGTGAAGAGCACCTGCCGGGAAAGTATAAGATTGAGGTCATCGATCTGCTGCAGAATCCGCAGCTGGCCAGCGGCGATCAGATCGTGGCGATTCCCACGCTGGTGCGAAAACTTCCCAACCCGGTGAAACGGATCATCGGCGATTTGTCGAACACAGAACGAACGCTGGTGGGGCTGCAGCTTCGTCCGCGTCAATCCTGACGGGAAGCCTGTTTATGCTGCCGCTGGGTTCCGATCAGCCCGCTGACAACAGCGAGATGGCGCGGCTGCAGGCGCAGGTCGCCGAACTGCAACGCAGGCTCGCGGAGGCGCACGAACGTCTGGAAGTTTCGGAGGCGACGGTCCATGCGATCCGGTCGGGCGAGGTGGACGCCGTTGTTGTTCAGCAGGCCGATGACTCACGGGTGTTCACGCTGGCATCCCCGGAGAAATTCTACCTGCAACTGGCACAGGAACTGACCAACGTCGGCACCTGGGACATCGAGCTGGCGACGGGCCGCGTGCATGTTTCGGACGGGCTGCGCGAACTGATGGCATTGCCCCGCAGCGGCGCGGCGACGCTCGAGGATCTGTGGGGGGCGATCATTCCGGAGGACCGCCAGCGCATTCAGAAAGTGCTGCAGGAGTCCGCCCGCACCAGCGAAGATCGATACTACGAAGAGTTCCGGGTCTATTCCGCCGATGGCTCGGTCCGCTGGATGGCCGGCAAAGGGGCGGTGGTCCGGGGCCCGGGCGGCGACCGGGCCCGACTGGTCGGCATCAATCTCGACATCACAGAACGCAAGGCGGCCGAACAGGCGCTGGCCGAAAGCGAACGGGCGTTCCGTGAACTGGCCGACTCGATGCCGCAGATCGTCTGGACCGCGCGGCCGGATGGCGCGGTCGATTACTTCAATCGCCGGTGGTACGAATTCACCGGGGAAGAGCTGGGGGTTCCGTCGCGCGAGCATCGGTTGAAGGTGGTCCACCCCGATGATCGTCAGCGGGCCGAGGCCGCGTGGGACAACGCCGTCCGCAGCGGCACGCCGATGCAGGTGGAGTACCGTTTCCGCGAAGCCCGCACCGGCCAGTACCGGTGGCACCTCGGCCGGGCCGTGCCGGTCCGCACCGAGCGCGGCGACATTTTGCGCTGGTTCGGCACCGCGACCGACATTCACGACCAGAAGATTCTGCAGAACACCCTCCGCGACGCCGACCATCGCAAAGACCAGTTCCTCGCGATGCTGGCCCACGAGCTGCGCAACCCCCTCTCGCCGCTGATGATCGCTGCGGACCTCATCGCCACCGAGTCATCGCTCGCGCCGCATATCCGCGAGATGGCGGAAGTGATGAATCGGCAGACCATCCAGCTGAAGCGGCTGATCGACGACCTGCTCGATGTCTCGCGCATTTCCACCGGGCGACTGGAACTGAAACGCGATGCGGTCGATCTGCAGGAAGCCATTGACGCTGCGCTGGACGTCAGCCAACCGCTGATCACCGCGGCGGGGCACGAACTCAACGTCGAAATGCCTCGCGAGAAGATCGTGATTCAGGGAGACAAGGTGCGGCTGACGCAGGTGGTTGGCAACCTGTTGATCAACGCCGCGAAGTACACGCCCGCCGGAGGCCGCATCGGGCTGTCCGTCCGGCAGCAGGGAGACCGGGTGCAGATCACTGTTGCCGACAACGGCATCGGCATTCCGCAGGCCATGCTGTCGCATGTCTTTGAACTGTTCACCCAGGTCGACAGCTCGACGACGCGCTCGCAGAGCGGGCTGGGCATTGGCCTGACGCTCGTCAAGACGCTGGCCGAAATGCACGGCGGCCAGGTTCTGGCCGAGAGCGACGGCCCCGGACTGGGAAGCCGGTTCACCGTCATTCTGCCGGCCGTGTCGACGACCGGCGGACCGGCGACGACCGCCAGGCTGCCCGAGCAGCGCCCCGCACCGGTGCGCCGCCGCATTCTCATCATTGACGACAACCAGTCGGCCTCGTACCTGCTGGGGAAGCTGCTGACAAAGCTCGAACAGGACGTTCACATCGAGCAGTCGGCCATCCAGGCGCTCCGCAGCCTGCACGAGTTTCAGCCCGACATCGTGATTTCAGACATTGCGATGCCGGAGTTTTCCGGCCATCAGCTCGCCCGGGAGATTCGGACGTTGCCCCTGGCAAAGCAGCCGCTGCTGGTGGCGCTGACCGGGTATGGCCAGGAAGACGACCGGCAGGCGAGCCTCGCGGCCGGCTTCGATCTGCACATCACCAAGCCCATCGACATCGCCACGCTGAAATCGCTCCTGCAGACGCCGGTGTGAGCTTCGTGAGAACTCGCGGGGCCGTTACGGCAGGCCGTTGAGCTTTCGCAGGACCCATTCGGCCGTCAGCAGGCCGAACAGGAGCAGCAGTACGGCCCAGTGGTTCCAGACGGCGACCTGCCGTTCTTCGCTGGTCGATTCGGTGGACCGCTCGAACAGTTTCGGCAGTTCGCCCAGATGCTGGACCTCGAACAACCGGCCGTTGGTGCTGCGGGCGATTTCGGCCAGCGATTCGCGATTGGCGCTGACATCCGCCAGTTCGGGGGTGAGCCGTTCGGTCACGAGCAGTTCGGCCTGAACGGGGGCGTCGCCCAGCCGCGCGTCATCCGTTTCCAGCCGGATCCGGTACTCGCCGGGCTTCAATCGCGACACCCGCCCTTCATGCACGATGGCGCGGGCGTCGGTCGGCTTGAGATCGATCACGGCCGCTTCTTCTTCCAGGCCGCCGGTCAGCCGCACGACTCTGGCCCGGGCCTTCAGCCCGGGATACTTGCGCAGCAGCTTGGCATCCCACCGGGCGCGAATGGTGGCGTCTTCTTCGGGGGTGATGCTGGGACGGTCGACTCCGAACCGCACGAATTCGTTGCCGACCGCTGATTTGAAATCGGACGCCCAGCGTGCGAGCTGACCCCAGAAGCGATGGTGGTAGGCGTCGCCGACTCCGTACCGCCAGCGCCAGGTGCTGTCGACGCCCAGCCAGACGACCTGTCCGGCCCCGACATACTGCTGGGCGAACAGGGCATGCGTGCGATCCCAGTCGGGACGGGGACGTCCGCCGGGCGGCTCGGTCGACGCCCAGACGGTCGCGCCCGGTTTGGCCGTGCCCGTCAGCCCCCAGGAATGCCCGGGCAGATCGCGCCAGATTCCGCGGTTCTCGTCGTCGCTGTGCGCCAGTCGCAGCACGTCGAACGACTCGCCGTCGGGAGTGATCCGCCAGCGGAAACCCCGATCGCGCGGCGCGGCGATTTCTGTCGCGGGGTCGACCTTCTGCTCCTGAAGATCAACCACCGGCAGCAGCGACTGCACGATCTCAGAGCGATGCTGGAGCGGAAAACTGCGCTTCCCGGCCGCGAGGACCAGCGTCCCGCCCTCCTCCCGCACATATCTTTCCAGCCAGCGCCAGGCTTCCTCGGGCAACTGCTGGGAGGAGACATCCCCCACGATGACGAGGTCGAATCTGGAAAAGGGAGACTCCTCCGCCTGTCGGATGTCGTCCGGCAACGTCAGTGAGCGCGGAAAGAAGGTTTCTGGCAGCAGCCCCATGTAGGGCTGCCGGAACAGCACGGTTTCGACCTTCACCCGTTCGTCGCGGTGGAGGGCCGATTCGAGATAGCGGAACTCCCACCGGGGCTCGCCATCGAGCAGCAGAATGGCGGACTGGTCGTCGACCACCTGGACCGAGAACTGCCGCTCGTTGTTGTCGATGCGGGTTTCGTCGGGCTGCACAACGGCCGCGAGCCGGTAGCGTCTTCGACCGAGTTCTTCGGCATCGAGGGTGAATTCGACTTCCGCCGTCGGGCCGGTGGGACGGATCGTCTTCCGGACCGGAACGGCGTCAGGCTGGTCGGTGCGCGTGAGTTCGACGACGACATCGACGCCGGTGAAGCCCGCCGTTCGCAGAGTCGCGCGGACGACCGGCTTATCGTGCAGAAACACCGACGGCGGCGCTTCCAGCACGGCGACGGCGAGGTCTTTGGGCTTCCGTTCAGATCCGATCAGCACCGGGTAAACCGGCACTGCTTCCGACGGCACGGACAGTCCTGCGCCGGCCGGCCGCGTGCTGTCGCGTCCGTCTGTGAGCAGAACAACGCCTTCCAGCCGTCCCTGTCCCGTGCGCGCCGCTGCCGCCCGCACCGCCTGCACGAGGTCGGTTTCGCCTGCCTGCATGATGCGGGGGGGCGCCCTCAGAGTCTCACCGAGGCTGGCGGGCGCTGCATCGACCGCCCCGCCGCCGAACACGATGAGGTCGGCAGTCACGCTGGCGGACAGCTGCCGCAGCAGTCCCTCCCTTCCCGGCGCCAGCAGCCGCTCGACGAGGTCCTTGCGCGAAAAGGAATCGACTTCTTTAAGAACAGCCTCGACGTTCTGCCGCCGCGCCTCGGCCAGCAGTCGTCGTCGATCGGGATTGGCTTCCTCTTCCGGCGTCGCCCATTCGGGCGTGCGTCCCTGTTCGTAGTCGGCGATCCAGCGGTCGAGCCGGGTGTCGCTTTCAGCGTTGCCGATCAGGCCAATCGCCCGCGCCCAGCGCAGTTTTTCGGCCGGTGTGGACTGCACATCGACCGTCTCCATGCTGAGCGAGGCGTCGACGGCAACGACGACTCGGCCTGTCTGTTCGCGCGCGGTTGTCCAGGAGAGGACCGGCTCCAGCAGCACGAGAAACAGGCAGGCGAGTACAGCGGCCCGCAGGGCGAGCAGCGTCCAGCCCAGCGACCGGGAAATCAGGCGGCGTTCGTATGCGTGCAGCACGAAGACCAGCACCCCCGCGGCGCCGATCGACAGCAGCAGGAAAAAGACCCACCACGGGGAATCCGCGCCTTGCCAGAAGAGTTGACGGACAGACATGAGGAGCCGGGCTTCAGGCCTTCCGGATGAAATGTTCTGCGTAGCTGCGAACCTGTCGGCCGTTGAGCACATGGAACGTCCGCAGTTGCTGGATCGTTTCCTGGCTGAAGCGCGACAGCGGCACGTGGATCAGTCGTTTGCCGTACTTCCGGGCGAGTCGTCGCCAGCCGGGCCCGGGGGGCGTGGGCGAGAGCACCGCAATGTGCCGCTCGCGGGAGTGGAAGCATGAGGCGGCGAGGAGGCGTTCCTCCAGCGTGTCAGCGAAGTCGAAGCGTTTGTCGCGCCAGACGTCGGGAATGGAGCGCGGGGGGAACAGAAACATCGCCCCGCCGTAGGTGGCCGCTGCAATGCCGGGCCCGACGATTTCTTTGGCAAAGTGGGTGGCGAAGAAGGTGAGGGTGGATTCGTCCTTGTGCTCGGCGTGCCAGGTGATGCGCCAGGGATACTCGCGCGGATCGGCCGGTGAATCGAAGATCATCAGCACGCAGTCGAGATTGCCGCGGCTGGGGGGGAGCACCTTCACATACAGGCTGCCGGTGTGCCAGTTGCGCAGGGTTTCGCGGATGTCCAGGCCATCCAGCAGGCTGGTGCTGAACTTTTCCGTGCGGGCGAGGTCCTGGCCCAGCAGGCTGAGGGCGTGGTCTTTCACCGACGTGCGAAAGCGTTCGATCGTCGTATCTTCGGGGGGCCAGCTGCACTGGCTGAACGGGTTCCACTGCATGGCCCAGCGCATCTGGTCGATTTTCGGCGGGCGACGATTCAGTTCGAGGGTGCGCCACACCACGGGCTGACCCGGCAGCCGGCTTTTCGCCAGCAGGGTCTCGCCATCGGGCATCCGCACCTTGCCAATGCCGAAGCGGACTTCGGGCCAGGCGGCGGTGGCGGGGTACGGGTAGTCGCGGGCGGTTTCGGCGACGTGAATGGCAAACTGGTCGCCCGCCATCTGCCGCCCGGCGACGATGAGGGTATACAGGTCGGGCGTCAGTCGACGTTCCACCAGCGACAGGTTGCGGATGTACTTGAGCGTGGTGGCGAGGAGGTGCGGCGTGATGCTGCGGGCCCGCTGTTTGAGGTCGGCCCGGTATCGGTCGCGCGCCGTCAGAAGCAGGTTCTTCACGCCGTCGAGCGAAAGATTCTCGTCGTCGTCCAGGTCGGCCCGGGCGCGTTCGTACAGGCCGGTGATGTGGGGAAGTTCCCCCAGCAGAAACAGCATCGACGACGGATCGACGCTGCAGAGTTCCGAGTTTTCCACCTCGGCCGCTTCTTCCGGCGCGGGTGTGTTTTCGACGAACGCTTCGCGGATCCAGGGCCAGTCGCTGATCGCGCACAGATAGAGGACCGATTGGTGACGTGTTTCGAGCTCGCGCAGGCGGGCCGCCATGTGCAGGATGCGATCGTTCCATGCCCCCTGCGGCGGACGCGGCAAGTTGGGCAGCACGGCGGCCGCGAACCGGTCGAGCGTGGTTTTCTTCAGCGCATACGGGTCGGGCAGGGTGAGAGCGGCCGGGAGGTACTCTTCCGTTTCGCGGTCGATGAAGGCCCGCGTCAGGTTCTCCTGCAGCGCCACCCGCAGTGCGGCGATGACCGGCTGACAGGGATCGATCGGCACATAGCTGCAGGCCCGGGTTTCGTCCGCGTCGTCGTCGTCGCGTTCACTCTCGGGCGACCAGTCCGCGGTGTCGAAGCGCGGCGACTCGCGCTGAATGACGGCGGAGATTGCAGGCAGCACATCGATCGCCCGCTCGACATCGTGCTGGAACGAGGGCGGAAGCGGGACCGCCAGACAGTCGAAGCGTTCCATCAGCATCAGCCGTCGGACAGCGACGGCGAAATCCCCGCTGCCGTGAAGCACCGGGACAAGCATGATGCGGGGGTTGAGGCGGAGAAATTCCATGACATCAATTTAGCCGGTTCGCTCGCGTACCGCCGCTCCTCAAAAGAGCCGTAACTGTCCGTTGCGGATTGGTGGGCGGAACTGGCTGGCGTCCAGGGGGGTGCCTCCGCGCTGGTAGCCGAGCTTCGCGGCGAACACTTTGAACGTGCTGGCGATCTGGTCGGCGATGGCGCCCTGTCCGCGCATGCGGCTGCCGTAGTTGGCGTCGTTCCACTTGCCGTCGCGGGTGTGGAGGATCAGGGAGGAGATTTTGTCGCGGACGGCTTCGCTTTGAGTGCGGTCGAGCCATTCCTGGAAAACGGGGCGCACGGTCCACGGCAGGCGCACCAGCGTGTACGAGGCGAATGTGGCTCCCGCGGCGCGGGCGGCCTGCAGAATGGCGGGCGTTTCGCTGTCGGTGAGGCCCGGGATGATGGGGGCGACCATGACCCGCACGGGAACGCCGGCCTGTGACAGTTCCCGAATCGCCCGCAACCGCGCTTCAGGCCGACTGGAGCGTGGTTCGAGAGTGCTGGTGATCTCCGGGTGGAGGCTGGTGACGCTGATGGCGACCGCCGCCTGTCGCCGGGCCGCCATCTCGGCGAGCAGGTCCAGATCGCGGGTAACGAGCGAGTTCTTGGTGACAATGCCGATCGGCTGGCCGGCATCGCGGGCGACTTCGAGGCAGCCGCGCGTGATGCGGAATTCGCGTTCGGCCGGCTGATAGCAGTCGGTCACGCCCGACATCATCACCCCTTCGGGTTCATACCGGTCGCGGGCCAGCCATTCGCGAAACAGCTCGGGCGCTTTGTGCTTCACAAAAATCTTCGTTTCAAAGTCGAGTCCGGCATTCAGGCCCAGGTATTCGTGCGTCGGGCGGGCATAGCAGTAAGAGCAGCCATGCAGGCAGCCGCGGTAGGGGTTCAGGCTGTAGCGGAAGGGGATGTCGGGGCTGTCGTTCTCGCTGATGATGGTGCGGGAGTCATCAGGCAGATAGACGGTGTCGGCCCGGGCCAGTTCGACCAGCGTTTCGTCGTCGTCCGCGACATGCTCCAGGTCGGTTTCCGCGTATTGGCCGCCAAACCGGTTGGGTGGCGACAGCGAGGACCCGCGGCCCTTGGGGGGAGGTAGCGACATGCAGCGATCCAGTCCGGCAATCCCAGTTACTGAACAAGTGTATCAAAGCGAAGGTTTTGCGGACAGACGCAGGATGGCTATGACCGATCGCGTGTTAACATCGGCCGCTGCAGCGCCCGGACGCCGCAATCAGCGGAGAGGCCGGGGCGACCCCCGAACAATCGACCCTGTGGAAGAGACGCAATGTCCGATCAGCCGGCCGCTCCTGAACCGTTCAGCAAGGAGGAACTGAAACGTGCCTATCAGGCGTTCAAGAAGCGTCTGAAGCTGACGCGTCTGGATGATGAATCGAAGGTCGGGCATGGGCCGATGTCGGGCGGCGGCCGTTCCGGGGTGGTGGCGATCACCCCGCCCAATCAGTATCCGAAAGAGATCTGGCAGGAACTGGTGAAGCAGGGGAAGCTGAAACAGGCCGGACACGGCATGTTTGAAATGGTGGGAGGATGATCTGAGGATCGCTCAGCGAGCGGGCGGAAGTTGTGCAGCGATGCGTCTGAGCACTTCGGCATCGGTGAGGTAGGGGGAGTCGACCAGTTTCCGCAGCGGAATGGGGACTTCGTCCATGCGATAGGCTGTGCCGCTGGCGTGGATGCCGTAGACGGCGGTCGTGAACTGCACCGTCGGATCGATGTCGGGCGGCGGCGTGTTCGGGGCGTCGAGCACAATCGTGGGCAGCGATCGCAGCGTCTCGAGGGCCGCGTCCGAAAGTGTCGGAAGGTTGCGGCTGCCGACGATCACGCACGCATCGACCTCGCGACGTTCGAGCAGGTCTTCCGTCGTGAATTCGCCGGGGTTGTAGCGCGGGCAACCTCGTGAAAGATCGACTCCGAAGGGGAAGCCGGTCTGCCAGCAAAGCACGCTGTCGGCGCCGGAGACGTCTCCGGAAACACGCAGACGGCGGGCGATGAACCGCGTGTGGGCGTTGAGGTCGGCCACGAGTTCGAGCAACGCGGCCACGGTCAGGTGTCCCAGATGCGGCAGGGCGATGCCCAGCCCGAAGAACACCGCTCCATACCGGCAGTTCTGCATGCGCTGGGCCAGCGCACGCAAACGATCGAGCGGCAGGCCGCAATCGACCGCCGGCGTCGCATCCGGGTCGCGGATCAGCATTCGCAAGGCGGAGATCATTTCGAAGTCGCGGCCGGGCTGAACCAGCAGCACTTCATCGGCAATTGCCGTGGTGGCCGTCGGCTCGATGTCGATGACGACGACATGCCGGTCGGCCCGTCCGTTGGGCAGAAACGGACTGCGGGGTTCGAGCGAGTAGCGTTCGAAATGCCGGGGATGAGTGACCGCCGGATCGGCGCCCCAGAACAGGACCAGATCGGCCCGCTGGGCAACCTCTCCCAGCGACGACGTGGATTCGCCGACTTCCTGAATCGCCATGATGGACGGGCCGTGGCCGATTGAGGCCGTGGTGTCGACGATCGCTCCGAGCTGGTCGGCGAGCGAGACGGCGGCGCGCTGTCCGGGGGTGCTGCTGCGCGACAGGCCGTAGATCAGCGGCGCGCGGCTGGCCCGAAGCAGCTGTGCGGCTTCGGCAATGGCGGCGTCGTACGTTGCGGACTTGCCATGAACGCGGGCGGACGCCGGGCGAGCGGCGTTCAGGCCGAACAGCCAGGGTCGCGCGAGGTCGCAGGCCCGCTCAGCGGCGACGAGCTGGTCCCCGTCAAACGTCAACGTCAGGTCGTCGCACACACAACCGCAAACGGTGCAGGCGACATCGTGGTGGGTCTCCATGGCGACAGTTGAAGCATTTTCGCCGGCCAGGTGAAGTGGGACCGGGTGAAGTGGGACCGGACGAAGTGGGAATCGTTGCCGTGTGATGGGCGATCTGGGCCGGCGTTGCTGGGGGCCGCCCGCGAGAAACGCGGCACGGGCAATTTCCCGGGCCTTGGCGGACGCGGGCCGGAATGGGAGCGGACCCGTTTGGCTCGCTCCGGCGATGGCGGTATTCTAGCCAGCCCGCCTGCCGCGTCCTGCGTCGGCGTCCCGCCTTCCTGTTGAAGCACCATCCATGAGCGACGACCTGTCGAACAACTCCACGCGCGGCCTGACGACGACGCAGTGGCTGATCTGCACCATGGCCGCCATCGGGTTCGCGTTCGACATCTACGAACTGCTGATGCTGCCGCTGATCGTCAAAGATTCGATCATGGCCCTCAGTGGAGCGCAGCCCGGCGATCCCCTGTGGGCGCCCGGCGGCCAGAACTACGTTCACTGGGCCCGCATGCTGTTCTTCGTGCCGGCCATCGCGGGGGGCATCTTCGGACTGCTCGGCGGCTATCTCACCGACCTGCTGGGACGTCGCCGCGTTCTCACCGGCAGCATCCTGCTGTATGCCTGCTCGGCCACCGCGGCCGGCTTTTCGACGTCGCTTCCCATGCTGCTGTTTTTCCGCTGCCTGGTGTTCATCGGCGTGTGCGTCGAGTTCGTCGCGGCGGTCGCGTGGCTGGCGGAACTGTTCCACGACCCCGAGCAGCGCGAGAAAGTGCTGGGATACACGCAGGCGTTTTCGTCGTTCGGCGGGATTCTGGTGGCGGTCGTCGCGGCGCTGCTCAGCAAGTACGCCCTCCTGTTTCCAGCCATCTACGGCAAGCATGAGGCGTGGCGCTACACGCTCATCAGCGGCCTGATTCCCGCGATTCCCCTGATCATCATTCGCCCGTTTCTCCCCGAATCGCCCGACTGGGAACGCAAGAAAAAGGAAGGGACGCTCAAGCGTCCGAGCATTGCCGCGCTCTTCAGCCCGGAACTGGCGAAAACGACGATCGTCACAACGATCCTGTTTTCAACCACATTCGGTCTGGCTTTCGGCGCCATCCAGCAGACTCCGCAGATCCTCTCCGGCCATGTGGATGTCACGAAGGGGGCTGATGCACAGGTCGCGGCTGCCAAAGAAGCGGCGGCGGCGACCGGAGAGGATTTCACGGAACAGCGTGCGAAAGTGATGCGGGCCAACGCCGTCACGCAGGCGACCGCAACCGTCCAGTCGTGGCAGGAAATCGGCGGACTGTTCGGGCGGTTCGCCCTGGCGTTCCTGGTGATCAAGATCGTCAGCCGGCGGGCGCTGTTCCGCGTGTTCCAGATCCCGTCGCTGATCCTGATTCCCGCCTTCTACTGGTGGCTGTCGAACAACCTCGGCAACGAAGGGACGCTGCTCGGCATCAAGCTGGCCATGTTCCTGTGCGGGTTCTTCGTAATCGGCCAGATGAGCTTCTGGGGCAACTACATTCCGCATGCGTTCCCGCTGCACCTGCGCGGAACGGGCGAAAGCTTCGCCGCCAATATCGGCGGCCGACTGATCGGAACGGCCGCCGCCTTTATCACGCTGACGCTGGCTGCCTCCGACAAACCGAACCCCGGCAAACTGGCGCTGATGGCCGCGTGCGTGGGCGGTGGGTACGCCATCGTCGGCTTCCTGCTGACGCAGCTTCTCCCCGAACATGATTCGGGACGCAGTGTCCATGCGGCGGAAGGGAAACAGGCCTGATGACCCGCGTCGCGATTCTTGGTGGAACCGGTTACACCGCGCTGGAACTGATCCGCATTCTCCTGCGCCATCCGCAGGTGCAGATCACCGCGGTCACCAGCCGGTCGGAAACAGGGCACGTCGGCGAGGTGCACCCTTCACTGTATGGACGGCTCGACTTGCGGCTGGAGAACCTCACGCCGGCCCAACTGAAGGACCGTGCGGATGTCGTGTTTGGCTGCCTGCCGCACGTCGCCAGCATGGAGATCGTGCCGCAACTGCTGGTGGAAGGGCTGAAGGTCGTCGACCTGAGCGCCGACTACCGGCTGAATGATGCGATCGTCTACGAGAAGTGGTACGGCCATGCCCACACCGATTCCAGTCGCCTGAAGTCGACGGTGTACGGCCTGCCAGAACTGTTCGCCGACCAGATCCCGGGTCAGCAGTTGATCGCCAATCCGGGGTGTTACACGAGCACGTCGATTCTCGCGCTTGCCCCGCTGCTGGCGAACCGCCTGATCGAGCCGACGGGCATCATCATTGATGCCAAGAGCGGGGTCTCCGGGGCGGGTCGTACGCCGAAGCTGAATACGCTGTTTTCAGAAGCGAATGAAAGTCTCACGGCCTACTCGGTCGGGAGCCACCGGCACACTCCGGAAATTGAACAGGTGCTGACGACGGCGACGGGCCAGAGCGTCGAAGTGATTTTCACGCCGCACCTGATTCCGATGGACCGCGGCATCTTCGCGACGATTTACGCCACGCCGACGAAGGCGGTCGATCAGAAATCACTGCTGGAGGCGCTGCGGACGTTCTATGCCGGCAAGCCGTTCATCCGCGTGACGGACCAGATTCCGAACACCAAGGCGGTTTCGGGAACGAACTTCTGCGACATCACGGCTCGCGTCGTCCGCGGCAAGGTGGTGGTCATGGCCGTTCTGGACAACCTGATCAAAGGGGCGTCCGGAGTGGCGGTTCAGAACTTCAACCTGATGTGCGGGTACGCGGAAGAGACGGCGCTGCTTTAGGGGGCGGCGCTGAGAACGGATCGCAAGCGACCCGGCTCAATTGCATTACGCGGCCACGGCTGCACGCGTCGTGGCCCGGTCGCGATGGACGGCGGTGTAGTCGGCCAGGCCGTCCATGCGGTGGTTGCAGGCGCCGGTATGTTCAAGGGTGTAGCCGGCATCGTGCAGGAATTCCTTGCACTGCTTTTCGACGCCCGGCAGATGGACATCGTGCGTGGCGAGGAGGATGTGCGGGCGGTGAGTGCGGATGGTCTGTTCCGCCCCGCGGAGCACATCGAACTCTGCCCCCTCAACGTCGATCTTCAGCACCGTCGGCGCCGGTCGGCCTGCGGCGACGAGATCATCAATGGAGCAGCAGCGGACGGTCACCCGCTCGATGCTGGGTGACAGAAACCGGGAATTCACATACGTGTTGCTCCCCAAGAAGTGGGGATCGTTCGTGAACTCGACCGTCTTTTCGCAATCGGCGACGGCGTAAGGCAGCAGCGTAATGTTCGCGACGCCGGGACGTTTCCGGTTCCGCCGCAGGTGTTCCTCAAACAGCCGCACGTTCATCGCCATAGGTTCGAAGGCGAGAATGCTGCCGCGGCTGATCTGCTGGGCGGCGAGAAATGAGAAATAGCCGACGTTCGCTCCGACATCGTAAAAGACGGAATCGGGGCCGAACCAGTTGCGAAAGCTCTGGATGAGTTCTGGCGATTCGTAGGTGCCAAGCAGGTATTCGTAGGCCCTGGCGGTCGTCCACTGATAGCCGCGCAGCGGCTGACCCATGACGCGAATGAACGGGCGGCGGAGCCCGTAGCGGGCGAACTTGATCCACGTTCGGCTTAGCGGCTTGCGGTTGTCCACTCTGGTTCAGCTCCCTCTGACGCCAACTCGCGACGCCCCCATGGCGGGCCGACCTGATCATCCCGGCTTTCGTCGCGTCGCCCGACGCCGCGAAAGGATGGGGAAACTGGACCCGTTATTTCCGTGGCTCTGCTGCAGACGACTGGACGGCTTCTGGGTGAAGGGCGTCTGGCGCTGGCCTGCGCTGACCTGAGGTCCGGGTTTGACGAGGTTCTAGACCGGCTGGCGAACGCCTGTCAACGGGCGTTTCGCCGTGGCGGCGTTTGTCGGCGACTTGAGGTTCAGGGCAGACCTCCGCCGGCGTGGCGGTCTGTCGTCCTTTCGGTCAGCCGGATTCTCAGCCGTCCATCAGGCCGATCAGTTCCGCGTCGCAGGGATTGACATGTCGAATGAGCACGCGGTTTCGGCCGGCGTCCTTCGCCTGGTAGAGCGCGCTGTCGGCGGTGGTCAGCAGATGGCCGGGCGTTTCGGGAGCGTGCGGCGGCTCGAACAGCGCTCCGCCGATGCTGATGGTGACTCGAATGACGCCGCCGCCTTCGATCGGAATTCGCTCGGCTTCGACGGCCGAACGGACGCGTTCCGCGAGCGACTCGAGGCCAGCCATCGAAGGCTTGGCCAGCAGGACGACAAACTCTTCTCCACCATACCGGGCGACGAGGTCGCGTTCGCGAACGGCGCCCGTGAGCACAGTTGCGAGCCGCTTCAGCACGGCATCGCCGGCCTGGTGGCCATACTCGTCGTTCACCTTCTTGAAATGATCCGCGTCGAGGAACAGGAGTCCGAGCGGTTCGTTTCGCGCCGTGGCGTGGGCGGCCGCCAGGGTGAACTGTTCGTCGAAGTAGCCGCGATTCGAGACGCCCGTCAGTGCGTCGAGGCTGCCGCGCTGCACGAGATCCTGAATCCGCTGTTTCAGCTGTCCGTTCTCATCCAGCAGACGCGAGCGCACGGATTCTTCGGCGACGCCTTCGCTGAGGGAGGTGGCGATCAGGCTGAGCTGTTCCATCGCATCCGCCATCAGGTCGGTGGGCGAGCCCAGCTGGGAAGGATCGGTCTCGAACAGGTCGGCCGTCGCCCGAACGGCCCGCTGCGTCACTTCCAGCAGTTCGTCAATCTGTTCCTGCATCATGCCGAACAGTTCGCCAGCGAGGTCGTTCATCAGCACCAGCGACAGTCCGCGCGGAGTGACGCAGATGTAGTCGGCGACGGCGGTCGCAAAGGCAGTGGTGAATGCCATGGCGCGTTCATCGCCGACGGGCAGCGACATCAGCGTTTCTGAAGGCGAGAACCGCTGACGGATGGCGTCGCTGAAGCGTTTCGGAAGGTTCCAGTGGTTCAAAAGGTTCAGCGACAGGGTCGTGTGGTCGATGCCGAAAGCATCGCGCTCGCAGTCGTCAATGGAAACATGCTCGCGGGTTGAGCGATCAACCACCGCGGCATATTCCTGCGGCGCGGTTTTCAGCATGGCCAGACGTCCGATGTCCGCCAGAAGTGCGATCGTGAACGCTTCGCCTTCCATGCCCCGGAACTGCCGTTTCGCGATCTGTTCCGCGGCGCTGGCCTGAACAATCGACTGCAGCCAGACGGACTTATACAGCGAGGCGAACGGTCCGCTGCGCATCGAGTCTTCCGACAGCGAGAAGCAGAGCACCAGGGACGTCACCGCTTTCTTGCCGAGCAGGTTGACCGCCCGGTTCAGGTCGGAAACGGGACGGCCGGCGCCGTACTGAGCAGTGTTTACGGCCCGCAGCAGCTTGGCAGTAATTGCGGGATCCTGTTGCACGATCCGGACAATTTCCGGCAGCGCGACATTCGGATCGGTGAATTTTTCCAGCAACCGGATCGCCACGACGGGGAGCGAAGGCAATCGGCTGAGTTTCGTAAAGTCGACAAGCATTGCAGCGATCCATCAGTCAAGCGGGGACAACTCGGGAGAATGAGACACAGCCATCGCCTCCGGCGGCCATCAGTTCCAGTAATGAAATCAGGAGTTCGTTGAAAGCTGCACGCGCAGCGAGAGCTTGAGGCCATCGCTTTTGGCCATCTGGCAACCGCAGAAATACTGGTGCGCTCCGTAGGGAGCGGCCCAGCGTACGGTGGCGGTGGCGATCGGGGCGTCGGTCAGCAGGGTGATCTGCTCGCCAGGCTGAGGCTGGTAGGGAAGCCGCAGCTGCACGCCGGAGTAGGAGTAGTTGAGAATTGTGGCGGCGACGATTTTCTTTTGTGATTCCGGCCGGGCCCAGGCCGCCCAGACGACGGAATAGCGCAGCTCGCGTCGCATTTCGAGCCAGCAGGCGCTGATCAGTTCTTCCGACAGCGGCTCGGACAGGAAGACTCCGAGGTCGGTGCCATCGGCAAGCTGTTCGCTGCGGTGGACGACGCCGTTCGCCTCGAACTGGCAGTCCCAGCCTTCGGGGGCGAGCCGGACCGTCACGAGGGAGCCGATCGGCAGCGGCTCTTCAGAGTAGACGCGGATGTCGGTGGGGGACATCTCCTCGATGGTCCCCGTCACCGTCCCCAGGTCACGATTGACGATGTGGGCACGGATCCGTCCGAGCTGGATTTCGCGGCTGCGCGGCGACTCCGCGAGATTCGCAACTGCGTGTACGGTCATGGAAATGGGCTCTCAGTCGGACCGGTTCGTCGTGATGCAGGTCCCATGGCCCGGCAGTCTGCTCCCTGTCACGGTTGCAACTGCCCTCTGGCCACGTGGCGTTATTGAAACATTGGTCAGGTTTTCCAGCGCAGCGGCGGAAATCGCCGGTGGAAGTCGAAACCCGGACGCTTCGTCGGCGACTCTCGCCGGTTTGAACGGGGTAAACGGGAGAAACGTTGCCGGTTCTGCCGATAAATCCGATATGTCGCCACTCGATCCCCAGTCCGGTCTGCTGTCCCGATTAATGGATGCGACCGCGGTGCGTCACGAGGTCGTCAGTCACAACCTCGCCAACCTCAACACCCCGGGATATCAGCGACTCGAAGCCACCTTTGAAGACCAGTTTCAGAAAGCCCTGTCCGGCTCGGGAGATGTTTCCCGGGCGGCAGGGATCAAAGCCCGGATCCAGACGGCCGGCGACGCGACCACCCGCCCCGACGGCAACTCCGTCGACCTCGATAAGGAACTGGGCGAACTTCAGCGTACGGCCCTGATGTTTCAAACGTACACCAAGCTGCTCGAAGCCCGCATCGGAATGATGCGCCGCGCGATGACCAGCTGACCGTCAGCGAGGACATGACCATGGCGCAGGGAGGACTCTTCTCCACGACCCAGATCGCCAGTTCCGGGCTGGCGGCCGAGCGGATGCGAATGGAAGTCGCCGCGAACAACATCGCCAATGCGAATTCCACCCGCACGGCGGACGGCAGCCCCTATCGCCGCCAGCAGGTGGTGTTCTCGGCGGCCATGAAACAGGCGCTGGGCGGGGCCGGGCAGTTGACGGGAGTCGCCATCGACGGCGTCCAGGCCGATCTGTCGGAGATGCCCAAGGTGCACTCGCCGGGGCATCCCGACGCCGATGAAGACGGATTCGTCACCTATCCGAACGTCAAGCTGCCGCATGAAATGGTGGACATGATGACGGCGGCCCGGGCTTATGAGGCGAACCTGAAGTCGTTGCAGATCTTCAAGACCATGACCGAACAGTCCCTGTCGCTGCTGAAAGGCTCCTGATGGCGCTTTCGGGAATCAGCGCTGGTTCAATGAGCGGGATCGGTCCCATCGCCCGGCCGGGCGCGATCGAATTCAGTGGGATTGACCCGGGTGCGCGCACCGACCAGCCCTTCTCGAAAATGATGAACCAGATGCTGGGCGAAGTGATGCAGAGCCAGGGAAAGATGGATCAGGACGTGACCAGCCTCGCCACCGGTCAGGCCGAAAACGTCCACGAAATCGTGCTCAACGTCGCCCAGGCCGACCTGATGTTCCGGCTCGTCATGGAAGTTCGCGATCGACTGATTTCGTCCTACCAGGATGTCATGCGGATGCAGATCTGACGTCCCCGCGACCGTCTTCACCCGCCTGGTGAAGATCACCGCAGTCCGCAACGAACTCACGCAAGGATGCCGTAGTGAAGGCCTGGTTGACACAGTTTCAAATGATGTGGAGCGGCTGGACGACCGCCCAGCGGTTCAGCATCGCCACGGCGGCCGGGCTGTGCCTGGCGGCCGTCGTGGGCGTGGGCCTGTGGTCGACGCAGTCGCAGTACGTTCCGGTCGCCTCCGACCTCAGCCCGGCCCACGCCGCAGAAATTGTCAGCGCGCTGCAGTCGGCGGGGATTTCGACGCAGCTCAACTTCTCCGGTTCGTCCGTGCTGGTTCCCAAGCAGGACCTCAGTCGGGCCCGGCTGGCGTCCGGAAAACTTCTGGACATCAACGCCAGCTCGGACGACGCCCTCGAAGGGAGCATCTGGGGCGATCCGTCGCTGCACCATGCGCGACTGCTGCGCCAGCAGGAACAGCGGCTGGCCCGGTCGATCACCCAGTTTGAATTTGTCCGTCAGGCCACCGTTCACATCAGCAAACCGGAACCCAGCCCGTTCATTCGCGATCGTCAACTGCCGACAGCGAGCGTGGTGATTGAACTGAAAGGGGCCGGCAATGTGGGGCGGCAGGACGCCGCGTCGATTGTGTCGCTGGTCGCCCATGCTGTGGAAGGACTGAACCCCGACCAGGTGACCGTCATGGACACGCAGGGTCGCCTGCTGTCGTCTCGGGAACCTGTGGATGGCGATGTCGCGGCACAGCTCGAGTATCGCCGCCGGCTCGAGGCCGACCTGGCGATCAAGGCGGAAACCCTGCTGGCCCAGATGCTCGGCATGGGACGCGCCGTTGTGCGCGTCACGGCCGATCTCGACTTCAATGAACGCCACGTTGAAAGGAAGTCGTACGATCCGGATGGCAAGGTGAAGGTCCAGGAGAAGATCGAATCCGAGTCGCAACCGGGCCAGGCAAGCCGCACGGCCCAGTCCGGGCCTCCTGGGGCTGGCGCCAACATCACCCCCGGCTCGAGCTCGGGCGGCGGCGCGGCAGGCGGAAAAATGGAACGCAGCGAAACCACATACGCCAACGCCGAAACCATTGAAAAGAATCGGGAAGCGCCGGGGCGGCTGGTCCGCCTGACCGTTGCGGCCGTCGTGCAGTTGCCGGAAAAAACGGATGGCGCTGCTGCGGCTCCCCTGGTTGACGTGAAGCAGGTTGAACAGCTGATTCGCCAGGCCGTCGGTTTCGACGATGGCCGGAGCGACCAGATTTCGGTGGTCACGGCCACGCTCGCCGGCGCCGTGGTGGACGCGCCGGAGGTTGCGGGAGTTCCCTGGGACAAATACGAGCAGCTGGTCCGTTCGGCGTCCCTGGGTCTGGCAGCGATCGTCGCGTTCCTGCTGGGCCTCCTGACGCTGCGTCGCCTGCGCCCGACAGTCACGATGGCGGCCGCCGGCGAAGGGGAGTCGGCGGCGGAGCAGCGACTCGCTTCGCTGTCCATGCGGGCCCGCGAGAACCCGGAAGCTGTGGCCCAGGCCCTGAACGCCTGGCTGGCCACGCGCAATTCCGAAACGCCCGCCACGATTCCCATGCGAAAAGCGGGCTGAACGTTCCACGTTTCCAATTCATTCCTCCCGGTTCCTGAAGTCTGTCGACAATGAGCGCGGTGGCCGATAGCGAACTCGCCGAACTTCTCGCCCTGCTGGGGGCCGATGTTGCGCAGGCGGTGCGTCCCCATCTCGCGGGAGACTTTGCTCCGCTGCTGAGCGGCCTGAACGTCACCGACCTCAAGGCGATGTCGCCAAAAAAGCGGGAGCGGATGCTCGCCGAGTTCGAGCGGTTCCTGCAGTTCGTGCTGTCTCAGCCGGGCGACGGCGCCGAGAAACACGATCCGGAGCGTCATGGCGGGAGCCCGCATCATCAGGAGCCGGAGGTTCCGCTGCCTGAGGAGCCGAAGGCGGCGCTGGCGGCCGTTCCGCCCGAGCGATTTGCGATCGGCGTGAAGGGAGAACACCCGCGCGTGATTGCCGTGGCTGTCGACTGCCTGCCGCCGGACAAGGTCGCCGTCCTCCTGAGCGGTTTGCCTGATGAGCTGAAGTCGGAAGTCGTCCGCGAGTTCGGCAAGGGAATTCGCGTTCGCAGCGATGTTCAGTTGCGGGCAGTGGAATCGCTGGTTCAGAAGATCGTCAACCTGCCGCCCGAGCCGCCGCGCGACGACAACCATCTGAAGCGTCTGGCCGAAGTGCTGCGGGCCGCCGAGAAGTCGCAGCGTCGGGTGCTGCTGAAAGCGATTGAAGAACAGGATCCGGATGCGGCGTCGCAGTTGACGGACTTCATGTATGTGTTCGAGGACATCCTGGGCATTGAAGACCGCGCGGTGCAGCAGATTCTCGGACAGGTGGATGTCGGCACGCTCGCGGCGGCGCTGTCCGGCACGAGCGACGAAGTGACCGACAAGGTGTTCCGGAACCTGTCCCGTCGTGCGGCCGACATGCTGAAGGAAGAGTTGCAGTTCGCCGGCCGCATTGCCGGCTCGAAAGTGACCATGGCCCGCGCAGCGATCGTGAAACTGATTGCGAAGACGGAACAGGAGGCCGAGTAATGTCGGTCATTGTCCGTCCGGGTCAGCTGCTGCGGCGCATTCAAGTTCGCGATGCGTCGGGCAGGTCGCTGCCTGTCGCCGCCGCCCCGCCCCCGCCGCCACCCGCGCCTCCAGCGCCGCCGCCGGTCGATCACACGCCGGCGCTGGTCGATCTGCTGGCGCAGGTCCACGAGGCGGTCCAGGACCTGGAGGTCCGCCGCAAACAGAATCTGGCGGAGCTGCAGGAGGCGGCCGTGGAACTGGCGATTGCGGCGGCCACGCGGATTGTCGGCGAGGCGATCGACCGCGAAGTTTTTGCGGTCGACCAGGTGGTGGCCGAGCTGATCGGGCGCGTGGCGACGGCGGAGCCAGTGCGGGTCGCGCTGAACCCAACCGACTGTCGACTGCTGAAGGCGAAGCGGGCTGAAGGATTGGAAACGCCGGGGGGCGTGATCGAGTTTTTCGAAGACCCGTCACTTCAACGCGGATGTTGTCGGGCCGCATCGGGATCGCGAGCCGTGATCTCCGACTGGCGGACGCATCTGTCCGAGATTCGCGCGGGTCTGCACGAGGAGCTGGAGCATGCTCAAACTGAACGTCGAGGCTCTGAAGCAGCGCATCAGCGCATCAAGCGGTATCCGGACCGTCGGGAAACTGCATAGCGCGCGTGGCGTATTGACGGCCCGCGTTGAGGCCGCTGTCGGCGAGCTCTGTCAGATTCACCGCGCTTCCGGCGAGCCAGTGCTGGCCGAAGTGATCGGCTTCGAGGGTCCGTACGCGCAGCTGATGTGCTTCCATGAGCCTGAGGGGCTTTCAAACGGGCTGGAGATCGAGGCCCTGGGGCGATCGGTTCGGGTTCCCACGGGCGCCGCGCTGCTGGGACGGGTGCTGGATGGACTCGCGGAGCCGATTGACGGCGGGCCGCCGGTCCGCGCTCCGCGGAAGCGGGCGACGCTCGCCCGTCCGCCAGCCGCCATGACTCGCCCGCCAGTGAGCGAGGTGTTTGGAACTGGGCAGCGCGTCATTGACGGCCTGCTGACGCTCGGCCGGGGCCAGCGTGTGGGATTGTTCGCGGGCAGCGGCGTCGGCAAGAGCACATTGCTGGGCGACATCGCCCGGTACGCGTCTTCGGATGTCAACGTGATTGTGCTGGTGGGGGAACGGGGCCGCGAGGTCCGCCCTTTCCTGGATGACTGTCTTCAGGAGCGGGGGCTGGCGCGGTCCGTCGTGTTCGTCGCCACCTCGGATGAAACGCCCCTGATGCGGCTTCGCGCCGTCACCAGCGCACTGGCGGTCGCGGACGACTTCCGGGCCGCCGGGGCCAATGTGCTGTTCCTGCTCGACAGTCTTACGCGACTGGCGACTGCGCAGCGGGAAATCGGGCTGCAGCGGGGGGAGCCGCCTGGTGCACGCGGTTACCCGCCGTCCGCCATGCAGTTGCTGGCGTCTGTTCTGGAACGCCTCGGCAACTCGGACAAGGGCTCGATCACCGGCATTCTGACGGTCCTCGTGGACGGTGACGACCACAACGAACCGGTCGCCGACGCTGCGCGCTCCATTCTCGATGGCCACGTGGTTCTCACCCGCAAGCTGGCGCAGCGCGGACACTTCCCGGCGGTCGATGTGCTGAAGAGCGTCAGCCGGGTGTTCAACGATGTCTGCACGCCGGCCCAGATCGAAGCCGCGATGAAGGTTCGCGCCTTGCTGTCGGCCTACGAAGAGGCGTACGACCTGATCCAGATCGGGGCGTACTCGACCGGCGCGAATCCGCAGGTCGACCGTGCGCTGCAGTTATTGCCGGCCGTGAACGCCTACCTGTGCCAGCGGTGCAATGCGCCGACGGCCATTGATGACGCCCGGACGGCGCTGTTGCAGCTGGGACAGGCCTGGCAGTTCGGAGTCGGGTGAGGGAGTCAGCCATGCCGAGCGAACGCACCCGTCGATTTGCCCGCCTGCTGCGGACCCAGCAGCAACTGGAGCGCGGAGTGGAGTGGCGCTACGCCGAAGTCCGCGCCAATCGCCTCGCCGCCGAGGCCCGGCGGGATGCAGCGCTGCGCGACATTGAGGAATCGCAGCTCGCGCGGGCCGCCACGATTGCCGGGTCGTGCAGTCCGGCGTTCGTTCTCAGCAGCTACGCCAGCGAGCGCGCGGCGGAGGCCCGACTGGCGGAAAGACAGGCAGAAATTGCCGAATGCCGACGCGTCGAAGACGAGGTGGAGGCCATTCTGCAGGCCATGCGCGTGAAGACAAAGCAATGGGAGAAGCTGCACGGGAATGCAGCCGCCGTTGACGCAGAAGAGGACTTGCAGGCGCTTCAGCATTCGTGGGATGAACACGGCATTCGGAGCCATGTCAGCGAGGGGGTCGCCGCATCGGCGACCCTGCCCGCGGAGATCGAGTCATGAAAAACCTGCTGATGCTCGGCCTGGTCGGCGGTGTGGTGTTCGGCGCCTCGGCCGGAGGTTCGTGGTTTCTGCACCAACGGAGCCATTCGCCGGGAAGCGATGTCGCCAGCGGAGGCCACGGCGACGATCACGGAGCGGAGTCGCATCCGGCTGATGAGTCGGCTCACGACAGTAGCCACGCCTCCGCCGAGGGTTCGGCACACGCGGCAGCCGGGAGCCACGGAGCGTCCCCCCCGGCGACGGCGGCCGCGAACACGAAGTCGGCCGCCGATAGCCTGCGTCCGCTCGAGCACGCCCTGCCCGGCAGCATCCGGCCGCGTCCGGTCAGCGTCGAAGAACTGCTGCGTTACAGCCTGGGGCTCAAGAGCCGCGAAACGGCGATCGCCGGTCGGGAAAAGGACCTGGAACGCCGACAGGCGCAGGTGAACATCGCCCTGACCGACATTCAGGGAGAACAGCACGAGTTGGATGGACTGCGCCGGCAGGTGAAGGATCAGATCAGCGCGGTCGACAATCTGCTGGCGAAACTGGCGGAGGAACGCCAGAAATTCGAAGCGGACAAAACGAAGGCCGAAGAGGAACTCAAGAAGTACGACACCGTCAAGAAGGACGACGATGTCTCCCAGCGCGACAACGTGAAGCGGATGTCGGCGTGGTTCCAGGGAATGGAGCCTGAGAAGGCGGCGGGGGTGCTGCGCAGCCTCGCGAACGAAGGCAAAATGGAGCTGGCGGTGCAGCTGCTGGCGAATTTTGAAGAGCGCGAGGCCAGCAAGGTGCTGGCCGCCATCGACGACACCACCCTGACGGTGGAACTCGCCGAGGCCTTCCGGATGTTCAAGCGCAGTCCGAAGAAGGATGAGAAACGGTAAGTCCGCCTGCCGCGCGTCGACGACGATCACCCGGCTGCGACCACGTCGACGAGACGCTCCCGATCCCGCATCTGCGATCTGAAATCTGCAATACCCGACACGGAGGTCGGCCCGATGAATGCATCTGATGTCATGGCGATCGCCCGTGACCTGCTGACGACGGCCCTGCTGCTGTCGTTGCCTGCCTTGGCCGCGAGCCTGCTGGTGGGGTTGATCGTGAGCGTTCTGCAGACGATCACCAGCATTCAGGAACAGACGCTGTCGTTTGCGCCGCGGCTGATCGCCGTGGGCACGATCGTGCTGGTCACGCTTCCGTGGTCGCTGCTGATTGTGCAGGGCTTTACGCTGCGGATGGTCGAGCGCTTCTCCGAGGCCGCGCGATGAATGACGCGTGGAGCGGCGTGCTGATCCTGATGCGGACGGCGTCGTTCATCGCCGCGTTTCCGCCCTGGGCCGGACGTTCGCTGCCGCAGACGGTGAAGGTCGGGCTGGCGCTCGCCCTCACTGCGTTCTGGTTTCTGCAGCCGATGGATGTGCCGCGGCTTGCGGCGCCCGACGGCATGGCGGGCATCTGCATCGTGGCGATGCGTGAGATTCTAATCGGCGTGGTGATGGCGCAGGTGGTGGGCCTGGTTCTGGTGCCGCCGAAGATTGCCGGGGCGTACATCGCGCAGGAGATGGGACTGACCTTCGCGGCCCTGACGTCGCCGACCGATCAGCGGCCCAGCGATCCAATTGCGCAGATTTTTGAAGCCATTGCGCTGTGTTTGTTCTTCGTGCTCGACGCCCATCACTTCATTTTCCGCATTCTGGATGCGAGCTGGCGGTCGGCGCCGGTGGGCAGCCGCTGGCCGACGCCGCTGTGGGCGCGCTGCGCCATGGCGTCGACGGAAGCGGTCGAAGTCGGGCTGATGATCGCCGCTTCGGTCGCCGTGCTGCTGCTGATTGTGACCGTGTGGATGGCGCTGGCGACGCGGATGGCGCCGCAGATGCATCTGTTCGCGTGGGGTGCGTCCGTGCGAATTGTGGTGGGGCTGAGCGCCCTGATTCTGTACCTTCCCGACCTGCTCATCGCCTGTGCGCGCAGTCTGCAGAACCGCCAGGCGGAATTCCTCATCCGATAACGAAGCCCCTGCTTCATGGCCGGCGACTCCGGACAGAATCGCACGGAGAAGCCGACGCCACGTCGGCGGGAACGGGCGCGCGCGGACGGCGACGTCGCCTACAGCCAGGATCTGACCGCGGCCGCGGGGCTGGCCGCCGTGGCCGTGCTCGTTCAGGCGGGCGGCCAGGCCTGGGTGGGGGCGCTCGGGCAGGGAATCGAAAGTTCCATCGTCGGAGTGGTGACCACCGAATGGACGTTTACGCACACCTGCACCGTCGCCCGCTGGGTGGCCATGCAACTGCTGTTCGCCGCCGGCATCGTGTCGTTCTCGGTGATTGCGCTGACCGTCTTCGCCGGCATTCTGCAGACCGGCGTTCGCGTCACGATGACTTCGATGCAACTGAAATGGGAGCGCATTTTCTCGACGAAGGGGCTCACGAAGTTCTGGTCGCTGGACAGCGTCGCCAAAACACTGACGGTGTTCATCAAGCTCTGCGTCATCACGCTGGTGTCTGTCATTGCCGCTGTTCAGCAGTTGCAGGCGCTGCACTCCCTGGGCGGAGCGCCGCTGCCGCGGGTCACCGGCATGGGGGCCGCCATTGTGGTGCGGGTGCTGTGGTCGGCGACCGCCGCCGCCCTGGCGATTGGCATCGCCGATTACGCCTGGCACTTCTGGCGACGCGAGAAGCGTCTGAAGATGACGAAAGAAGAAATGAAACAGGAGCAGAAAGAAGAAGGAGGCGATCCGCACCAGCGGGCCCGGCAACGAAAGATGGCGCGAGAGAACGCGCGGCGCAAGGGGCTGCGGGATGTGCCCGGGGCCACCGTCGTGCTGACCAACCCGACGCACTACGCCGTGGCGCTGAGATATGACAAGACTTCCGGCGCCGCGCCGACCGTGGTGGCCAAAGGATCGGACGCGCTGGCGAAACAGATCGTACGCATCGCCCGCAAGCATGGCGTGCCGGTGCTCGAACGGAAGCCGCTGACACGGGCGTTGTACAAGTACGTGGAAGTCGGCAAAGAGATCCCCAGCGAGTTCTACCAGACCGTCGCCGAGATCCTCGCGTTCCTGTACCGCCAGAAGCGCGCCGGCTGAGCCGCCGCGACGTCAGGCCATGTAGTCGAGCAGCGACGTCCGGAACATCTGGGCCGTGACGGCGTAGTTGTACTGCAGCAGGTTCTGGGCTTCCTGAAGCGCAATCGCGGCTGCCGGCACGTCCGTCGCCGCCACTTCCGATAGTCGCTGCTTGGCATCGAGCGTGAGCTCGCCCAGGCGCGCCCCGATGTCGTTGATGGTTTTCAAAGTCTGCGCCTGCGAACCCACCACTTCGAGAATATGCGACTGATGCCTCGCGACTTCGTCGACCCGGCGCGTCAGCGACTCCTGCCACTCCGACGGCGAGAGTCCGCGGGCATTCAGCAGGTCGTCGCGCAGGTCGGCCAGAGCCTGGAAGACGTTCGTCACCCCGGAATACTCGACCTGATCGACTCCCGTTTTCGAGATCGCCGTCGAGTCGATGAAGGTGGTGCGACCGTCCGCCGTGCGAACCGACTGCGAGGCGGAGAAGTCGATCGGAATCTCGGTGACGCCGCCATCGGCGGACAGCGTTCCGGAGGCGGCGAGGTCAATGGCGCCGTTGAAGCCCGGGGTGATCGCGGTGGTGTTGAGGAAGACGATCTCGCCGTTCGGTCCGCGCACTTCCAGATTGGTTTGCGAACTGTCAAAAGCGATCGGCGCGCCGCCGTTCAGCGAGACGGTGCCTGATGCGCCTGTGCCGCTGGCGTCGTGAATCGTCAGCGTATGGCTGCCGGGCGGTCCGATGATGTTGTCGCCCCCCATCGACGAGGCGCCCGCAGCCACCCCCGAGCCCGGAGCGTATGTAGTCCCCGTGTGTCGGACGATCAGCTGGGAGTTCATGGTCGACGTGTTCGTGCCCGCGCCAGGCCGAGCCCCCGTTGAACCGAGAATCGACGTCGCTCCGCGGTCCATCGATCCAAACACGCGCTGTCCGGAATAGACGACCTCGAGGCTGCTTCGACCGAAAAAACTGACGTTCAGACTGGCGTTGCTCCCCTGGTAGCTGAAGTCGTTTCCGGAGGAGGCATAGGGCTGCGTGTTGGCGGTGTCGCCGCTGAAGAGGAACTGTCCGTCGAACTGGGCGTTCGCAGTGTCGCGGACCTGCGTCAGGATGGCGTCGATCTGACTGGCGTAGTTGCGGAGCTCGCTGTCGTCGAGCGCGGAACGCGCCTGCGAAGCGATGTCCCGGGCCTGCACGAGCAGATCGCTGACGGACAGCAGTTCGGTATTCGCCTGATTCAGGCGATCGGCCGCCTGGTTGAGTGTCCGCGCCTGAGTTTCGTACTGGCCGACAATCGCCATCCGCGACAGGATGGTTTTTGTTCCCAGCGGGTCGTCTGATGGACGGGAGACCCGCAGGCCGCTGGAGATCTGCTGCTGCAGCTTCGAGATGTTGGCAGTATGCGCCGTCGCCTGCTTCAGCAGCTGCGCGACGGTGATCTGCGGTGTAATTCGAATCGCCATGGTTCACCCTTCACCGGCGGTTGGCCGGACGGCTTCGACGAGCCGGCGGTTGGCCGGACGGCCACCTTTTACCGGAGGATTCCGAACAGGTCGTCCATCGCGGAATTGATGGTCGAGATGTATTTCGACGCCGCCTGAAACATCCGCTGAAACTCCAGCAGCTTGACCAGTTCTTCGTTGGGGTCGACGCCGGAAATCGCCTGCTGCTGGGTCGACAGGTCGACATGAATGGCGGCCAGCTGGTCAACTTCGCGCGTAATCGTCTGCACGAGGCTTCCGGCATCGGCCGTCATCTGGGCCAGCGCTTCCAGAAATGTCAGTGAGCCGCGGTCGGCGACCAGTGCATTCGCGAGCGCCGCGAACGCCGTGGCGTTGGTGTTGTCGCCCGAACGCGCGCTCTGCCCCGCCGCCAGCAGCGCCGGACTGTCGAGCAGCTCCTTGCGCACTGCGAAGTTGCCCGACGACGTGCCGGTGAACAGTGAGTTCAGCCCCAGCGACGACAGAATGCCGGTTTCATCGGGGTCGGCCGTGACGCGCAGCGTGGCCGTGTCAGTCCCGGCCACCGTTCCCGATCCGAAACTGATCGTAACGCCCTGGGAAGTCGACAGCATGTCGCCGGCCGCGTAGCCGAGCCCGACATTCCAGTCTCCCATCAGGTTGCCGCTGGAATCCAGAACCTGTGCCCGCAGCCCGGGAGTGACCCCGATCGTTCCTGGTCCCGAAAGCTGGATTGTCCAGTTTGCGTTGGCGGCGCCGCTGTACCGCCCGTCAATGCGGATCTCCGAAGCGCTGGTCCACTGGCTGGTGTCCGGATGGGTCGGGAGCTGGTTTGTGAAGTCGAACCCGTACCCATCATCGGAGATCAGCGTCAGCCGCCCGGTCTGGGCCGACACGGTGGCCCGCAGGTTCGGGATTGAGCTGAGGCGCGCGGCGACGTCGTTGAGGCTGTCGACTGCCGGTTCGATCGCGACTGCGTATGCCGTTCGCTTGCCGGTGGTGCGATCCGTCATCGTGACGGTCAACACGCCGTTGGAGATCGGAAATCCCTGGGCCGCCTGCGACAGCGGCACCGTGACATCCGAAACGCTGCGTTCGCCATTCAGGCTTGAGAACGGGCCGTTCAATCCCAGCCCCTGTGCATGCAGCTGGTCGGCCGTGCGCACCAGGTCGTAGGCGAACGTTTCCAGTCGCTTCTGCAGGTCTCCCACAATCGAGTTCTTGGCTTCCAGCAGCCCTGCCAGCTTGCCAGAGCCGGCCGGCAGCGGAGAAGTCCAGCCGTCGATCACCAGCTGGTACTTCCCGCCGGTCTGCACCACCTCCAGGGTGGGGGCCCGCGTGGTAATCAGCATGGAGCCGTTGGCGGCCGAGAAGACATGCGGCTGCCCGGTCGTTTCATGCGACCGGATATCGACATACTGCGACAGCTGAGTCACCAGGTAATCGCGCTTGTCGCGCAGGTCGTTGGCCTCCTTGCCGGAAGCCTCCGCGATGGCGATGTCCCTGTTCAATGTTGCGATGTTCGCGGTCAACTGGTTGATGGTTTTGACCGTATCCTTGATCTGGGTGTCGAGGTCGAGCGACAGCCCCGACAGACGGCCATGCAAATCGTTGATTTCCGCCGTGAGCGCCGAAGCGGTGGCGAGCAGGTCGTAGCGGACCGTTGTTTCGGCCGGCTGCGACGAGAGGTCCTGCCAGGAATTGAAGAAGTCTTCAACGCGGCTGGTGAGACTTCCATCCGTGACCTGAAACAGCGTATCGAGCTGCCGGGCGACATCGCTGCGCACATCCGCCGAGCCGGTGGCCGAGGAGTTGCGCAGCAGCGACTGCTCGACCCACACCGAACGCAGACGCTGCACGTTGTTGACTTCAACGCCAGCCCCGACGCGGATGTTGGCCACCTGGGCGCCGACGGTTTCGCTGAGCTGCGCGACCTGGCGGTGGTAACCGGGCGTGGCGGCGTTGGCGAGGTTTCCTGAGATCGCCGCCATGCCCGCCTGGGCGCTGCGCAGCGCGGAAACGGGAATGTCAAACAGATTCATGGCGAGGACCTCACGTTCATCCACGCCCCGGCTGTGGAAACCCGCAACGGATCGGGCGAATAGGCCCCCGACGACTGGGTCGGCAAAATCTGGCCCAGCGTGGCCGTCATTTCCTGCGCCGCACGGCGGACCGCAAATTCAAGCGCGCCCAGCGTTGCCCGGCGTTCGCGCAGCCGGCGCACCGACTGCGCGGTGGGCGACAGCCGCGCAATCTCGAGAACTCGCTGCTGCACATCGGCCGCGACCAGCCCGAGCACGCGTTCCACCGCGGCGGCCGATTTCGGCGACCCCTGTGTGACCTGATGCAACACCAGCCCCGTCTCGAACAGAACGCTGTCGAGACCATCAATGGCGGTTGCAAGTTTCGTCGACATGGCCATCTCCCCCGCAGTTGCTCGAAAACGCACCATCACGCCGCGATCGACAGGCGACGCGGCTGCAGCTGTTCGACGAGGCCCAGCCCGCCCCCGGCCGCGATCTGTTCTCCCAGCGCCTGGTCGAACATGCCCCCCCAGACATCCGCCCCGTCCCCCTCGAACATTTCGCTGGCCATCGTTTCGCGCATGGTCTTCAGCAGCATCGAAACGAACAGCCCCTCCATCTGTCTGGCGACGTCTTCCAGCTTCGCCGACGAAGCCTGCCCCACGTTCAAGCCCAGGAACGAGGAATCGACGGAGGGAGGCAACGAGGAAACGGCGTTCATGACGGACATCCTTGTCCTGAATTTCGGAAGTTCGGGGGTTACTTGAATTCGAGGTCGGCGTGCAGGGCGCCGGAGTCCTTGAGCTGCTGGAAAATCACTCCCAGATCGCGCGGGGGAATCCCCAGGGAGTTCAGTGCGGCGGCGAGGTCGCCCACGGTGGACGTCGCCGGCACCTCATGAATGGGCGAGTCTTCTTCAACCGCGCTGACGTCGGTCCGCGGCACCACCGTTGTTTCGCCGTCTGAAAACGGGGCCGGCTGCGACACCTGCGGCGACTCTTTGGTGGAGATCGCCAGGTTCGCATGCGTAATCAGCACATGCGACAGCTTCACATTCTCGCCGATCACAATGGTGCCTGTGCGTTCGTTGATGACGACCTTCGCCCGGACATCCGGATTGACCGTGAGCATGCCCAGCTGCCCCAGGAACTGCATCACGCCGTCGTGCGGCACGAGGCGGAGGTTGAGTTCGACCGTCGCCGGGTCGACGGCCCGGGCTGTGTTCGGGGTCCAGCGATTGATGGCGGTCGTGACGCGGGCTGCGGTTTCGAAGTCGGGCTCGCGCAGCAGCAGCCGGGCCAGCCCGTCCCGGGTGATCGTCGTGCAGATGTCCGCTTCCACCACCGCGCCGCCGGTGATGCGGCCCGCCGTCGGATGGTTTTTCTGGACCGTGGCGGCCTGTCCGCCCGCCACGAACGAATCGACCGAGACGTTGCCGTCGGCGACGGCGTATACATTCCCGTCCAGCCCGAACAGCGGCGTGGCCAGCAGAATGCCGCCAGTGAGGCTGGCGGCATCGTCAAATGCCGAGATGTTGACGTCGATCAGCTGGTCCTTCTTGACGAATGGAGGGAGCCGGGCCGTGACGACGACGACCGACATGTTGTTCGTTTTCTCGCGGGTGTCGGTGCGGATCTGGGCCCGGACATCGGGCGGGATGCGGATGCCGTTCGCCTGCACGAAATTCATCGCCAGTCGCCGGGTAATCGGGCTTTTGCCGCCGGTGTTGTTCAGCCCCACAACCAGGCCCAGGCCGGTCAGCGCGTTTTTGTGGGCCCCTTCGAAGTCGGACAGGTCCTTGATGCGGATCTCGGCCCCGATCGTCGATGTTGCGGCGCCGAAGACCAGCAGCAGCGTGAGAACGTGAAGGCATGAATGGGCAAAGCCGCCAACATGCTGGCGGGCGCCATGCAGAAGTGTGTCGGTCATGCGGCTCATTGCTTCTCCTTCAGACGGTCCCTTTCTCATCGTTCCGCTCGCGCCGGTCAGAAGGGCCAGATGCGGTTGAACGCGCGCCCCATCCATCCCTGCCGGACGAACGACTGGTGTTCGCCCAACCCGACGTACTGCACATTCAGGCTGGCGACGAAGTCGGACCCGATCGTTCCATTCGGCGCCACATCCTGCTGTCGGATGATGCCTGAAATCAGCAGGTGCCGATCGTTTCCATCCACCTTGATGCGCCGGTCGCCGCAGATCCGCAGGTTGCCGTTCGGCAGAACCTCCCGGACGGTCACGGTCACGCGGTCGGTGAAGCGGTTGTCGATGGTCGATTCCGCTTCCCCATCGAAGCTGCGGCTGGCGTCGTTGGAAACGCTCAGCGAGGCGTCGGCTCCCTGCTCGCCGAAGCCGCCGCTGGTGTCGCCGTTGAAGTTGAAGTTCTCAGCGATGCGGGCCCGCTTCGTCAGGCGCTTGTCTTCGCTGTTGTCGACAATCGTGTTCTGGTTGATCAGCAGCGTGACGCTGTCGCCAACGTCGTAGATCGGGACGTCATAAAACATGAACGCCCGCTTCTTGTCGCGTCTCTGCCACAGCGAATCGGCGCTGGCGGGCGACTGGATCGCCAGCATGGCGCCGGCGATCGCGACTGGAATCATGTGCTTTTTCATCTGGTCCCCCCGGACTCACCGTTTCCTGAACGTCTGCATCGTGTCGTCGTCTGCTGAACGCCTGCCGCCGCCGGCAGACTCAGTTCAGCGGAATCTCCACTTCCTGGCTGGAGACAACCCGGCCCGTAATGATCCGCCCCGATTCCAGGTTCCGCAGGCGAATCACGTCTCCAACGTCGCCCGGCTCGAGGGCTTCCGCCATCTGCAGGGTGACGGAAAGATTCCCTTTCCTGGCGACGACGCGGACGCCGCGCCGGGCCTGAATCGCCGGCGTCCGGCGCGGCACGGCCAGGTCGCGCGCCAGCAGTTGATCTCCCTGGTTGAGGCCGCGTTTGGCGACGGCGCCAACCACCTGTTCTGCCCGGATCTGCTCGACACGCGTCGCCAGCAGCCGCCGGTCTTCCACAACGTCCTGCGGCTTCAGCGGCACGCCGCGTTCGATGTTGTGCGTCGCCAGCACGACTGTCTGACGCAACCGGGCTTCCAGAGTCACCTGCTCGATTCGCTCCAGCTTTCCCTGATTCATCCAGCGAAGTCGCGCCTGAATGCGGCCGGGTTCCAGCCGTGTCGGCAGGTCCAGTTCCGGGGCCGACCGCGCATCGCCGCTGGCCAGCAGGCCCGATTGCGACGAAACGATCTGCACGTCGATGTCTTCCGGCGGAGCCAGCCACGCGCGCGACATCGCTTCGAGCGCCTGTGCCAGCACATCGTTCTCGAAGGTCACTGGTTCAACCGCAGAGACGGGTTCGCCAGGAATTCTGGTCACGAGCACCTCGGGCGCGCCGGTCATGGCCACCGTACGGGGATCGACCCCTTCCAGCAGCAGCCGCGCCTGAACATGCCGCGCAGTGATGGACTCGCTTTCGCCCACTTCTCCCAGCACGGTCAGATCGAGAGCGCACAGCCGCCGGACCAGCGTGGGCGACGGCCCGGAGACGTGCGCCACATCTCCCACAACGACGGTCTCGTGCTGGACGCCGGACTGCGTTCGCAGCTTGACGACCGTCGCTTCGCCGCCGCGGACCGGCGCCGCAGCAAGGCCGGCCAGCAGGACAGCCCCGGCGATTCGCGCGAGCAGGCTGAAGCTGGTCATCGGACCATCTCCGATGTCGTGGACAGCATCTGGTCGCCGGCGCGGATCGCCCGTGAGTTGATCTCATACGCCCGCTGGGCCGAAATCAGGGAAATCAGCTCGGTCACCACTTCGACATTCGAACCCTCGAGCGAGTGCTGTCGCAGGGTGCCGATGCCATCGACGCCGGGGATTCCGGAGGTTTCCGGTCCGGACGCCGCCGTCTCTGCATACAGATTGCTTCCCTCGCTGCTGAGGCCCGAGGGGTTTACGAAGCGGACCACCTGCATCTGTCCGAGGTTCAGGGTGGCATTGCTGGCGCCCCCCTGCACGGCCGTCACGGTGCCGTCGGTGCCGATGTTGATCTTGTCGATTGTGACGCCGGCCGGAACGGTGATGCCGCCCGCGAGAATGTACCCGTCCGCCGTGACCAGCTGTCCCGCGCTGTCCATGCGGAACGAGCCATCGCGGGTGTAGCGGGCTTCGCCGCTCGGCAGGTCGACGCGGAAGAAGCCCTCGCCTTCGATGGCGACATCCAGTGCGTTGCCGGTCTGCTGGACGGTGCCATTGATGAACAGCTTGTTCGTCGACACCGGGCGCACGCCGGTGCCCACCTGAATTCCGGTGGGCGTCTGCACGCCCGCGGCGATCTCGGTTCCGGCTGGCTTCTGCGTCGAGTAGATCAGGTCCGCAAAATTGACCTGGCTCTTCTTGAATGCCGTGGTGTTGACGTTGGCCAGGTTGTTGGCCGTCACGTCAATCAACATTTCCTGCGCCTTCATGCCGGTGGCGCTGGTGTACAAGGCTCGAATCATTGAACGGACCCTCCCTGGCCGGTCATTCCATCTGGAATCTCTTCAAGTCTGCTCTTCTCGCCTCAGCAGGCGAACGCGGAACCGCCATTGGCAACACGCCGTGTCGCCGCCTGCACAGTTGCGCTGCTCCTGGTTTAGTTCAGATCAATGCGTTTCTGTGCGGCCCGATCCATCGAGGTGGCCGCTTTCTGGGACATTTCATAGTGCCGCTGGGCGGCGATCAGGTTCACGAGTTCGTTCACCGGACTGACGTTCGACATCTCCCGCGCCCCCTGGACGACCCGTGCGGTCGAACGCTCCGCCGCCACATCCGCCGGCGCCTCGAACAGCGTGGCGCCGACCGCCCGCAGCGCCTGCGGGTTGCTGAACTGCCGAATCGCAATCTGCCCCAGTTCCTGCCGGCCGGCGCGAACCGTGCCGTCGGCCCCGATCACAATGGCCGAGGCGGGGGTGTTGGGCGGAATGGTCAGCGTTCCCGAACTTGAGCTGACCGGAAAACCGTCCGGCGTGACAAGTTCTCCCTCGCCATTCAGCTCGAAGGTTCCCGAGCGCGTATACAGCGGTCCCTGGGGGCCTTCGATGACGAAGAACCCCTCGCCATCGAGCGCCAGATCGAGCGGTGCTCCCGTCCGGTTCAGGGGACCGGCCGAGAAATCATGCGCGGGATTGTTCACCCGGGCCCCCGACAGATCCTCTTCCGCCTTGCGGGCGCGCGGGTTCTGCAGGGCCTCAAACGACATCAGCATTTTCCGAAACCCCGGCACCGAGGCGTGCGCGAGGTTTCGCGATGTCACTTCATGTGCGTTGGCCGCGGCTTCCATGCCGGTTGCGGCGGCGTATAGTCCCCGAAGCATCCTGCCTCCCCCTTCGACCGGAGCTCAGCCACCTGGCTGCACCACGACCACCGGTCGCGATTCTCCCTGTGCGGTCCCACCCCGGACCGCGACTGCGCCGCGACTTCAAGCCCGGGGCCGTCTCATCACGGACCCCGGTGAAATCGTCGGTCATCGAACACATCGGCAGAATCCACCTGCCGGGAGCAATCGTTACCACCGCTTCAGCCCGCAAACCCGGAAAATCTTGACACGCCGCACGTGCCCGACATCGCCCGGCGACAACGTCCTCGCCGGCGACGCGGGCGGCACGAGGTCGCCAGACCGAAACCTGCGGGCGGCGTCGCGGCTGGAAGGCTGGGCAATTCACAACGATTACAGAACCGTTGCGCGCGAAGGATTTCCCGGAACGCCTTCCCCGACCGGCAAACTCTTACAGTGCCAGGCCGCTGCAGGTCGATTTTTCCGATGCGCCTTCGTTCCGCGGACTCGCTTCGATTAAGAGAGACCGACTGTGTCAGCAAAACCCGCCACCCCTGGTCACGACGAGCAGGCCGCCCCGAAGAAGGGGCCCGGCCTGGTTGCCTGGGCTTTGGTCTCGCTTGTCTCCGGCGGAGCGGGCTTCTTCGTCCCGATGATGCTCTCCGGAAAACAGCACGCTCCGGCGAAGGAAGAGCACAAGAAGGAAGCCCCGGTCGCCAAACAGGCCGAGAAGCTGGTCATCATTCCGTTCGACGAAATCATCGTGAACCTGAACGAACTGCACCCGCGGTTTCTCAAGTTCCGCATGTCGCTGCAGGTCGATGCGACCCAGGAAAAGGTGGTCAAGGACCTGCTCGAAGAGAAAAAAGTGCTGCTCAAGAGCTGGCTGCTGGTCCACCTGGGCGACAAGGGCATGGACGACGTTCGCGGCGGCGCCGGCAAGAACATGCTGAAACGCGAGTTCCTCGAGCGGTTCAACTCCATGCTCTTCACCGACGGTTACGACCGCATCTACGACGTGCTCTTTGAGGAGTTCGTCATCCAATGAGCGCCCCCGCCGCAGTGCAGTCATTCGATCCTCGCCACGCGCGCGGCCTCTCGGCCGATGCGCGTCGCGTCGCCGATCGCTGGCTGAAAGATGCTGCGGTGCGAATGAACGAAACCTTCGCCGAGTTCGGCGTCAAGGCGACGCTGACATACCAGTCCGCCTATACGCAGGACGCCCGCACCGCCCTGTCCAGTTTGCCCGATCCCGATGCCGCCGCCCTGCTGAATATCGGCAAGGCCCGGATTCCGGCGATCCTGTCGTTTCGCACCGGCCTGCTGATCGACCTCGTGCAGGGACTGCTCGGCGTCACCAACTCGGAATGGCCTGCGGATCGGCCGTTGACCTCGATCGAACTGTCGCTGGCAAAGATGTACTTCGAACGTTTCGCCGTCGGAATCGCCGACGCCTGGCCGACCCGCGAAGTGCTCGTGACCAGCTTCGTGCGGCCCGTGCTGCGGACCGCGCGGGCGCGTCTGTTCGATCCCGGCGTGCTGATCGCGGTGGCCCGGTTTCAGATCACGACGCCGGCGGGTGAAGATTCTGTCCTGCTGATTGCCACGCACGAACAGCTCGAACAACTGTGCAGCGAAGCCCTGCCGGCTCCGGCCCCCAAGGCGGCGCCCAGCGCCCGCATGGCCGATCTCGCGCCGCTGGTGCCGCTGGCACTGAGCGTCGAACTGGGGCGCGTGCAGCTGTCCGTCAGCGAAGCCGAGTCGCTGAAGCTGGGAGACGTGCTGGTGCTCGACCAGACCACCGGCGACCTGCTGACAGCGCGCGTCGCCGGGCGGCCAAAGTTCCAGGGACGCCCCGGCCGTGTCGGCGGCCGGGTCTGTTTTGCCATTGATGCAGTGATGGAGGACTGATTTCCCATGGCGGCGGTTGAAGAGAGCAATGACAAGCTGGCAACGCCCGAAGACGCGGCGTCGGCCGGCGATGCGCTCGTGGAAATCCAGCCGGCGGAGTTCCCCGCGATGTCGTCGCGTGGATCCGGCGGCGCCGCCCGCCCGTTGTCGCGCTTCTACGATGTCAAAGTCACCGTCACCGTCGAACTGGGACGCACCAGCATTCCCCTCAGCGAAATGCTGAAACTGAACGAGGGCGCGGTCGTTGAACTCAACCGCGCCGTGGGCGAGCCGGTCGACCTCGTCGCCGACGGAGTGCTGCTTGCCCGCGGAGAAATCGTGGTTGTGAACGAGTGCTACGGCATTCGCATCACCGAAGTGAACTCCGCCGCCAGCGACGCCTCCAAGAACTGACTCCCCCGCCGTCATTCCCCTCCCAGCCGATCCCGACACCTTTCAGACAAGACCCCACCGCTGGCATGACGCCGCGATGACCCCGATGCGACGGACCGCCATGAGGACCACGCGAACATCAACGCTCCGCTTCGCCGCCGCAATCTTCGGATCGGGCCTGGCGTTGATGAACGCTCGCGTCGAAGCGCAGCAGGTCCCGGAAGTCCGGCCGACTCGCGAGGTCTTCGGAGAGCGCCGTCAGCCCAATCCCCGCACCCCGTTTTCCGTGCTCGAACCGGAATGGGAAGCGTCAACCGACAGCCCGCGGACGATCCCCGTTCAGCAGGCCGATGCTCCCGCCAGGATGGAGGACTTCGCGGCTGCCGAGCAACTGGTTCCCGTCCAGTCGCTGCTGCTGCCCGAACTGGAATCGCCGATCGTCGATGCCGCGGCGGCCAGCTTGGTCTCGCCGCTGGCCCCCCCGGTGCTGACAAGCCCCGCCGCGCCCTCCGATTCCGAACTCGATTTGCAGGAGCCGGCTGAACTGCCGGCATTCGCACCGCGGCCCGTCGCCGAAAAGACGGCCGATTCGGCCCCGACGGCAGCCACGGAAGACCTCGAAGGCATGCTGCGAGGCATGGTCTGGATCACTGCGACGATTGGCCTCGCGGCCGTTGTTTCCCTGTGGCTGCTGAAGCTGTGGCTGACGCGGTCCGGCCGGGTGGCGTTGCCGTCCCGTTCGCTGAAGCTCGTCGACACCCTCCGCATCGGCCCGCGCTGCGGCGTTTACCTCGTGCAGGCGGAAACTCATCGCGTGCTGGTCGGAGTCGAACACGGAAAAACCATGTGTCTCATGCCGCTGCCCGCGTCCTTCGTCGAGTCTCTCGACGATGCGGATGGCCAGACGCCCGAGGAGCCGCCGGCCGCGACGGATTTCGAACGGACGGCCGACCTGTTCTCGGCCCGTCGGCACGACGAGCGGGCGAAAGGGGCGACCTCATGAATCCGCTCGGCCTGAGCCAGCAGCTCACCGAAGCCGGAGGAACAGGTGGACTTTCGGCCCCGATGCAGATTGCGCTGTTCCTCGGCGGAATGGCGTTCCTCACCTCGGCGCTCGTCACGCTCACCGCATTCACCCGGATCGTGATCGTCCTGTCGTTCATCCGGCGGGCGCTGTCGACCCAGGAAATTCCCCCGACCCCGGTGCTCCTGGGATTGTCGCTGTTTCTCACTCTGTTCGTCATGGGTCCGACGTTCGAGAACGTCGAGACGCATGCCATTGGCCCGTACATGAACAAGGAACTCTCCGCAGAACAGGCCTGCGTGCAGGCCTGGACGCAGCTCCGCGGCTTCATGCAACGGCAGACCCGCGAGAGCGACATCAGCCTGTTCATGGGCATGGCCCGCCTCGAGCCGGTCTACAGCCCCGATGACGTTCCCGCCCGCGTCCTGATTCCGGCCTTCGTCACCAGCGAACTGAAGACCGCATTCATCATGGGCTTCTGCATCTATGTGCCCTTCCTGCTCATCGATCTTGTGGTCAGCGTCGTCCTCATGTCGCTGGGCATGATGATGATGCCCCCCGTCATTATTTCGACCCCTTTGAAGCTGCTGCTGTTTGTCCTCGTCGACGGCTGGCCCCTGCTGCTGAAGTCGTTGAGTTCCAGCTTTCAATGAAAGAACCCACGGGCCCGCGTCCGGCCAATGGTCGCCTTGTCCAATGACCGACGACTGAACCCCGCCTGACCAGCCCCGCAACCTGAACCCGGCCAGTCACCGCCTCGCCGTCCCACCCCACCCCTCCCCTCACGTCCTCTTCCGCTCCCTGTTCGTGGCCGCCCAGCCTGCTCCTCCCGCCAGTCGCTTCCTGCAGAGTGAACTTCTGCTGGCCGGGGGGATGCTCTGCATTCTGGTCGTCATGCTCGTGCCGTTGCCGACGGCCCTGCTCGACATGCTGCTGGCGTTCAACCTCGGCCTGACGATCCTGCTGCTGCTCATCACCATGAGCGCCCGGCAGCCGCTGGACCTCTCGGTTTTCCCGTCGCTGCTCCTGCTCCTCACGCTCTACCGCCTGTCGCTGAACGTGGCGACCACGCGGCTGGTGCTGCTCAATGCCGACGCCGGCAAAATCGTCGAGGCCTTTGGCAGCATGGTCGTCGGCGGCAATCTGGTCGTCGGACTGGTGGTGTTTCTCATTCTCGTCGTCATCCAGTTCGTGGTGATCACGAAAGGCTCGGAACGGGTTTCTGAAGTCTCCGCGAGGTTCACGCTCGACGCCCTGCCCGGCAAGCAGATGGCGATCGACGCCGAGTTGAACGCCGGCGCGATCAACGATGTTGAAGCCCGCAAACGACGCGAACTGCTCGGACGCGAAATGGAGTTCTACGGCTCCATGGACGGCGCCAGCAAGTTCGTCCGCGGCGACGCCATCGCCGGACTCATCATCACCGCCATCAACCTCTTTGGCGGCGTCATCCTCGGCGTCACCCGGGGCATGTCGTTCGGCGACTCGATCCACACTTACTCGGTGCTGTCGATCGGCGACGGCCTGATCTCGCAGATCCCCGCGCTGATCGTGGCCACCACCGCCGGCATTCTGGTCACCAAAAACACCTCGGAATCGAACCTCGGCCAGGAAATCGGCAAACAGTTGTTCTCGAACGACCGTCCCCTGTGGATGGCCTCGGGCATGTTCATGCTCCTCGCCCTGGTTCCCGGGCTGCCCAAAGTTCCGTTCGTTCTGCTCGCAGCCGGCGTCATCTGGCATATTCGACGGTTGAGGCGCCCGGCGCCTGCCCCGCAGGCCGCCAGCGCCGAGCCTGCTCCTCCGCCGACCCCGGAGTTCGACGAGAAGCGGCAGCTGGAAGAGTTCCTCGTTCAGGATCGCGCTGTCGTGGAAGTCGGCGCGCGACTGATCCCGCTGGTCAACCCGAAGCGCGCCCGGGGCATTGCCGATCGCATCACCTCGCTGCGGCGCGACTTTGCCAAATCGAACGGGCTGTGGATTCCGCCAATCCGCATTCGCGACAACCTCGAACTCGGGCCCGAAGAATACCGCGTGGTCATCGCCGGCCGCGAAGCCGCCCGCAGGACGCTCCGCGTCGACCTGATGCTGGCCATCGCCCCGGAATCGAACGCCATCGCCCTCCCCGGCGAGGAAACGACAGATCCGGCGTTCGGCATGCCGGCCCGCTGGATCGAACCCGCCATTCAGCGGCAGGCCGAGTTCTCAGGATACACCGTCGTCGATCCCGCCAGCGTCCTGATTACGCACCTGGGCGAAATCCTCAAGCGTCACGCCTCAGAGCTGCTCAGCCGGGAAGATGTGCGGAAGATGCTCGACAAGGTCAAAGAGCAGGCGCCGACCATTGTCGAGGAGCTCAAGCCCGATGTCGTTCGCATGGGGACGCTGCATCAGGTGCTGGTGCAGCTCGCGGCCGAGCGCGTCCCGCTGTCGGACCTGACCCTCATTCTCGAATCGATCGCCAATCATGGGGCGACGACCAAGCAGCCGGATGAACTGCTCGACAAGGTTCGCGAAGACATCGGCCGCATCATCTGCGGACGATTCTGCGACGACACCGGCCGCCTGCAGGTCATCGTGCTCGAGCCGAAGCTCGAAGGCCGCCTGCGTGAGTCGCTGCATGAAGGCCAGCTGGCGCTGGATGGCCGTCGCCTGGAGAAGCTGCTGGAAGAAATCGGCGAGCACTGGCGTGCCGCCAGCCGCCAGCGCGTCGAAGTCGCCATCATCATGGACCGCCGTCTGCGTCGGCCTCTGCGCAAACTGCTGACTCGTGCCCTGCCGGACCTCGGAACGCTCAGCTACAGCGAAGTCCCGGCCGACATCATGCTCAACCCCGTCGGCATGGCGAGTTTCGCCGCCGTGTTCGATGAACCTGTCGCCGAGGAACTGCGCACCACCGGCCGCACTGTCGCCGCCGCATGAACAAGGAGAGAACCTGAAAGCCCGGTTTCAGACATTGCCTACAGAATCGGATTGCAAGACCCCCGGAACGTAAGTTCCGGATCTCGCGCTGTTGAGACGAATGACCACTTCCACCGCACAACCTGGACAGCCGTGGGCCCGCGCCAGCGGCCTGTTGGGGGGGTGCGTCGCGACAATCGCCGGAGTCGCCCAATCGGTCGACCCCGACGTGATCGTTTATCGCGCGACGCTGGCTGCGGTCGCCGTCGCGATTGCCGTCAGGTTCTTCTGTTTTGTCTGCCAGTCCGCATCGCCCGTCGAAGACGATGACGAATAGTCCGCACCTCCCCTTCCCCAGTCCCTGACCTCTACGTCCGTACGGCATGGAAGCCATCGTTCGAGCCTATCGGCACGTCGCCGAGCGCAACAACCGCGACCAGTTGATCGTTGATCATCTGGATTTCGTGCGGCATGTGCTTGGCCGGATCGTCGCTGGACTTCCCAGAGGAGTCGACTGCGAGAATCTCGAAGCGGCTGGCGTGCTGGGGCTGGTCGAGGCCGCCGGTCAGTTCGACCCGGCGCGCGGCGTGCCCTTCAAGACCTTCAGCTTCCCGCGCGTGCGAGGCGCCATCCTCGATGAACTGCGTCGCAACTGCCCGCTGCCCCAGCAGATGCTGCAGCGCTGGGCCGTCATCCGGCGCGCCGCCGGCCCCGGCGCCACCCTTCCCGATCCCGAAATCCTCGCCCAGCGCACCGGCCTGCCGCTGGGCGAAGTTGAAGAATGCCTCGAAGCCATCCGCCTGACGCGGCCCGAGAGCTGGCGCGAAGAACTGAGCACCACCGGCGTGTACCGCCGGATTGATCCCGCTGAAGGCCTCGAAAAAGCCGACCAGGCCAGCCAGCTCGCCACGGCCATCGAACAGCTGCCGCGCACCGACCGACTCGTCGTTTCGATGTACCACCTGGACGACATGCGGCTGAAGGAAATCGGCGAAGTCCTCGGCCTCTCCGAGTCCCGGGTCAGCCGCATTCTGGCCCGCGCCGAGAAGCGGCTGCGTGAATCTTTGCAGAGAAAAGAGCACGGCCGATTGGCCTGAAGAGGAAACCTTTCACATGCAATCCCTGCTGAAGCCCGGTTCGACATCACGCATTCTGTCAGCGGCCACGGTGCGAGTCAGCCACGATCGCGCCCCCGTGGGCGGCGTGCTGGAAGAGTTGTGCGCCGCATCGCCACGCATTGAAACCCGGCAGCGCAACGGCGCGATCAGCGAAATTGTGATCACCTGCGGCTGCGGCCAGCAGACGGTCATTGAATGCGACTACACCGATTCACAAGCGGCGCGCACCTGAAGACTCAGGTTCAGCATGTCGCCGGAACGACCGGCGAAAGGCGGCGACGATGACTCCCCAGCAGCACGCGACAATTGAGTCGATGCAGGCCCTCCCCGCCGGAGCGACCGCCCGTCGCCTCGTTCATTTCAGTCTCGTTGCAGCCGCCGCCTGTTCGGGATGTGGCTGGGCCAACTCGTTCGTGGCGCCCAGGCCGCTGCCGCCTTCCTTTTCGCAGCCGCCGGTCGAGCCGCCGACGGCTTCGGACACGACTCCTCCCGCACCTGCGACGGTGCTGATCGACGCCCCCCCGGTTGAACCGCCCCCTGCCCCGGCCACGGCCGTGGCGCCCGACCACGCCGGACTGCGCTCGGAACTCGACCTCCTCAAAGCCGAACTGGCCGATCTGCGGTCGCGTCAGGAACAGTCGCAGTCGGCCCTCGAATCGCTGACCGCCAGCTCGCTCGCCACAGCCAGCCGATCGGCGGCGATCGAAGCGCACCTCGCGCTGCAGTCTTCGCTGATCGACGATCTGCGCACGGCCACCCAGCAGCAACAGCGAGAGCAATGGAAGGCCCTCGACGCCGTTTCGGAAGGCATCGACCGGATGTTGAAACGCAATCAGGAGCAGCTCCCGGCCCAGCCCGCACCTGCAACGCCAGCCGACCGCGAGAAGCCCTACATCAGTCCCGGCGGCATGCCGCTTCAGGAGATCCTGTCGCAGCATCCCGATGCTCAGAGCGGCCGAGGTGTTCGATGAATCGCCAGCCCCGCCGATTGCTGACGGCCGCCGTGGCCGCCGCCTGCTGTGGCTGCGCTGCAGGAGTGCCAGTCGTCCCGCCGCCGCCCATCAACCCGGTCGCCCTGCAGATTGCCCCGGGGCCGGGTTGCTCGCTGCCGGCGGCCGAAGCGGTCTATCTCGTCGTCAATGCCGTCGATGCCAAGAACAACTCGGTGCTGCCGCAGATCGCCGACGTGATTGCCGGCGAACTGCGGGCCGCCACACCGGCCGAAGTGATCCTCGTTGTTGACGCCGGTTTCCCCTGTCCGCCAGATATCGCGTGGGACGAACTCTGCCGCGTCTGCAACGTCCCAGGCGAGGGGATCGCGGGTTCCGCGATCGTCGTCTTCTGCGATGTCCTCGAATACGACCCCTACACACCCATGCGGGTGAGTCTCTCGATGCGGGTGAGACGCGCCAGCGATGGCGTCCAGCTCGCCGCGCTGCAGGGAACCTGGCTGGGCGCACCGCCGTTCACGCCGCGACGGCATCCCTTCCACTGGATCATGAAGCCGGGACCGCCCCGTCCGAATATCGACTACGTGTGGACCGCTGAATTTGAAGCGCTCAGCGCCACAACGGTCGTGAGGCATGCCGCGCACCAGTGTGTCGCCACGCTTGGAACCTCGTGCGCTCCGCAGGCCACGGCCCAGTATCCGGTTCATGCGCCGCCGATGGAAATGCTTCCACCGCCGCCGCTGCCGGAGATCCTCCCGCCTCCAGAACAGGAACTCATTCCGGAGGCGGTCGGCGACCCGCTGCTGACCCCCGCCGTTACCGGATCAGGTTCGTCAGTTCCTGCAGAATCTCGTCCGTCACCGT
>VFQQ010000401.1_pt1 | contig 90068 bp, 150 predicted proteins | sample 3512341 | NCBI WGS metagenome assembly VFQQ01 (sample SAMN10412373, study PRJNA504923) | tailings metagenome | isolation source: Relicate 2 Philex TSF1 revegetated site | place: Philippines: Tuba, Benguet | collected 2017-08-29 | reverse complement strand
TGGGCACTGCGAGAAGGAAGTGACGGGGCAAGTGTGTCGGAAAGGCGGCGAGGGAGTGCCAGATTTGCACGGCAGTAGCAGCACGCTGGCTGTGGTAACGAGGTTGGTGCCCAGCCCGCAGCGCTGAAAGTATCACCCGCGACAACACTGCGGCATACGCTAAACTACACGGATGCTCACCGTCCAGCATGAGCACGCCGTTCTCGTAGCGCGCCCGAATGCCGTCCTGCATTGCATGGCAGTGCAACCAAGTGCAGGGCCAGTCAGGCATGGCTCAGCTGCTGCTGCGCATCATGCCTTGATGGTGCAAGAAACCCGCCCATGTCTGCAAGGCTCCAGCTGCTGCAAGTCGAGGCTGACCTAACCACAGCCAGCTCAACATGCCGCACTCACCAGGTTGGCGTTCTCAGGCATGCGCAGCGCACGGCCCACAAACTGGGAGCTGCGCTCGTAGCTGCAGGGGTGGCGGGGAGGGCGAGAGGGTTGTGTGAGCAGGGTCAACAAGCAGCCGGGGATCAACGCGAGGTGCTGGCTGCTTGCGGCAGGTGAACAGCTGTGCATCTCACCGGTGCCACTTCAGGCCCTGCCCCTCCTGCTCCTCCTTCTTCTCCTCGCTGCGCTCCACGTTGATGCGCAGCACGTCCTTGTCCACTGCAGGTGAAGCAGCAAGTGCAAGTAGACGGGAGAAGGTGAGCATCAGCAGAGCTGACCTTTGCAGCACCACAGGTGGTGGTGCAGGGCAGGCTGGGGCATAGCAGCTGGTGCCGCCCAGCGAAACGAGGCCGCAAGGCCGGCTGGCTGCCTCACACTTGCTACCCCCCACACACGCGCTGCATTACAAACATACAGCACTCTCAAAAGCCGCACCCGTGACCTTGATGTCCTCCTTCTTCACGCCCGGCAGGTCCGCCTTCACCTCGAAGGCGTTGTCCTTCTCCACCTGCGCAATTGTTGCAACAGGCACACGTGCTGGTGAGTTGGTTATAGGGAGGAGGTGGGAGGGGCAGCCTTCACTTAGAAGGCAGTGTCCTTCTCCACCTGCGCAAAGCGCAATGCACATGCAGAGCGCACACATGGCGCAGCCGGCAGCAGGGCCAAGGGGCGGGTGTGCGTCCGGAAGGGCCCAGAAGGCGCCGGCGCCGGCACAGGGTTGCGGCAACCAGACAAAGGACTGGGCACATTATCAGGTGCAAGCAAGGCGCAGAGCACTATGCCAGGAGGGCTCCCAGCAGCAAGAGCATCTGGAGCATTCCGGCAGCAGCTCGACACCAACTTAGACTCACCACGTCGATCGGCACGCCACGGGTGGCCAGCTGGGTGCCGGCCTGGCCCTCCAGCGGCGCCAGTGCGCGAGTGAACTCGCGGCTCATGTCCGGGAAGCCCGTGAAGAAGGGCGCTGCAGCGAAGCAGGAGGGGCAAGGAGTGAGGGCAGGTGAGCGGCGGCGAGCGGCGGAGAGGCTTCCAGCAGGCGGTGGCGGCGGCGGCGGCGGCAGCACCGGCGCAGCCACGCGCTCGGCTGCGCACCAAAGAAGTCGTCGGTGGCAAAGCCGCGCGGGAACGAGAGCGCCATTGCGGAGTGTTGTGCAACCGCAGGGAAGTGTCGGGGGCTTTGGGCGCCTTGGGCACGAGTGTGCAGCAGCTGCGGGCGTATCGGAGTGCAGAGGTGAGCGAGAAATGGTGGCGGGAGCGCCGCCGAGGCCGGTTTTGGGGCGGCGGGCGCTTCAGCCACAGCACAGCGGCGGCAGCATCCGGTGCGTTCTAGACTCTCTCTCCCTTCCCAGGGGCCTCTGGGTCGCTGCATTCGGCTTTCAAATATGCATGAGTGGTGACGGCAAATGTGCCTCCATCCCAGCGCAAACACCTCCTGACTGGCCGTCCCTAGCGTTGCTCAAGCCCTGCTGCCGCTGCTGCCACAGCATGCCGCCCGCACTCCATCTTGCGTTGCAGGAGAACTTTTGCAATGAACAGGTATGCAGTCAAAGACTTGACAGCAGTGACGAGGTGCACGAAAACGGGGAGAGGAAGCAAGAGTGTGAAAAAGCAAAATCGATAAATGCATGCCAGGCGCAGCCGCGGCCAGCCCAAGCGCTGGGCTGCGGCAGGCGGGGAAGCGCTTGGAACGAATGGGGGCCTTCAAACGAGGTAGAAGTGCTTGAGTTTGAAAAGGAGCATGTTGAGTTAGAGAGGGGGGGGTGCAGCCAGCTGGGTCACCAGCAGGCAATTGGCGAGGGGCATGCTGCGCAGCTGTGCCAGCCAGCGGCTACTGCCCAGAGGGGAGCAGACCACCACCGCAAACTCGCAGCCAGGCACAGCCGCCTGGCGCGACGCTATCTGCTGGTCTGCTACACAGGCCACGCCTGTGGTGAGGGGCTGCCACAGCCTTGACGCAGGGCCTCACACTTTGTGCACCACAACCTCGTCGGCCCAGGAAACGTGCGAGTGGCGCGTGCCCTCGTGCGTGCCCTCGTGCGTGCCGTCATGCGTGCCCTCCGGGCTCCCCTCCTCCCCGCCCTCTGCAGCAGGAGCAGGACGAGATCAAGCAGGGCAGGTGCGCTGTGACTGTACGCTGCCCGGAAAAAGTGCAGCAGCACCAGCTGCGCTGGGCAGTGAGTCCGCATGGCAGAATGTTTGCAGAAGCCCGAGCATAGCCGGCCCTTGCCCACCTCCCTGCCCCACCCACCTGTGCCCCCGCTCTGGTACGCCCGGCTCATCGCCTGCTGCACCGCACTCAGCGACCGCACGCGCGGCATGCCGCCCCGCATGCTGCTGCCGCCGCGCTGGCTGCCCTCTGTCGCAGCGGCGGCCGCGGCGGCGCTGCCTGCAAGTGCGGCGGCAGCTGCATCGTGTGCAGACGGCCCCAGTCCCAGTGGCTCGCCTTCCGCCAGCGGCTTCAAGCTCCGCACAACCTTGGTCTGAGGAGAGTTGGCCGCGCTGCCCGGGCCGCCGCCTGCGGTACCATTGGCGGCAAGTGCTGCCAGCTGCACCTCGCCGCGGCCCAGCTGCTGCTGCCGCTGCTGCTGCTGCGCCAGGCGCTTTTCCACGCCAAGCACGGCCTCCTCAAGCAGGCGCTCCACCTGGTCCCGAGTCATGTACTGCGGGTGCACAGGAGTTGTACAATGCAGCATTGTATCAGGGAGCAGCATCATACGGCGGCGCAGCATTGCATCAACGGTGCATGATTGGCGGCGCAAAGTTATGTGATGGGACAGCATGGTTGGCATGCTGAAAGAGACAAGGTTCAGCGTGGCATCCCCGGCATCCCCGGCAACACGCCAGCGCACACTCTGGCGGCAGAAGGGACGTACAGCACCCAACTGCAGCAACCTCCAGGAACCCACTGTCTCACCGTCTCGGTTCCCAGCACAAGGGCAGCGCCGCCGGTGGAGCCGCCCGCGGGGCGCTCGTGGGGATAGGAGGAGCCGCCGTGGTAGCTGCGAGAGAGGGGTTAGGGCGGGGTCGACGTTGGTGGCATGGCATCATGGCTCAGAGGAAAGAGTGGGGTTGGCGGCAGCATGGCATGGCATGTGGGAGGGCGGGGCGGGGAGGAAGCGTGGCATGTGGGACCGCGCTGAGCGCTGGGAGGTGCAAATCTGGCTGCCCAGCCTCTCGTGGAATCATTGCTCGTCGGTATTCAGTCCCGACGTGCCAATTTACGCTGCCTCGCCCTTCCAGCCCTCGGTGCACATGCACTCCCAGGCCCGCCGCACCTGATGTCCAATCCCAGGGCCTCCACATCAGCGGACACGCGCATTAGGCCCAGCTTGTGCAGAATCAAGAAGAAGGGCGTCATCAGGCCCGCCACCCAGGCGATGATGACTGCACAGCGCGCATGGGGAGGCGGGACGGCAGCAGGTCTGCATGGTTGCAGCCGACCGGCGGCACTGCGTGGCATGTTGCAACTCAGACCCGCCAGCAAACTCGGGCGCCGATTTGAAATATGGGAAATGCCAGGGGGGCATGCTGCTCTGTCCCGCCCCACTCACCAAGGATGTATACAATGTGTGCGGCCAGCAAGTTGCCGCTGCCGCCCATGATGAAGCCGAATGCGCGCTGCAGCCGGCGGCAAGAAAGGAAGAAATACTTGGAAGCGCAGAGGGCGGCACGGGGGCAGACGGACGGACACGCCCAACACAGAGAACGCTGGGCGTGCTGCTGTGATGGAGTAGCGTGGCCACGCTGCTCCTGCTTTCCTCAGCGCCTCTCTCCCTTGCGCTCGATGCTGTCTAACCAGCCTCGCACCCACCATGCTGCCTGCACCGCCCCACAGCCACCCCACCCACCTGCACCGGCTGCTCGGGGGTCGAGTCTGGGTGCGGGCCGTACCAGTCGGTCACCATGTTGGGGGCCGCAAACGCGGCGCATGCCAGCATGCCCCACATGCCGCCGCCGGCGTGCACCGCAATCGCGTCCAGAGGGTCGTCAATCTGTCCAATGCAGCGGCAGTAGCGAGATGAGTGATGTTGTCGTAGTGTCGCCAAGCAAGCTTGCGAGGCGTGCTCGTCGAGCACAGGTGGTTAGAACTGGCTGGACTGCCGAAAGGCTGACTTCCACATGCCAACCCCAACTGCAGCTCCTCACCATGAGCCGGTGCAGGATGAACTTGGAAGCCGCATAGTACAGCACGCCTGCGATGAACCCAATGATCATGGCTGCCCAGGTGTCCACAAAGGCGCAGCCGCCGGTGATGGCAACCAGGCCTGCCAGCGCACCGTTGCCTGGAGCAAAGGTTGGCAGACAGGCGACGGCACGGGGTTGGGGGCAGGCGGGAGGAAATGGAGCACGGGCGCTTGAATGCCGCAGGGCCCGGCAGCGGTCAGACTGAGGGCTCTACGCATGCTACGGTAGCCAAGAAATTCCAACTTCAGCAGCACAATAGACGTCCCATTGACTCACCAGCAATGATGAGGTCCCAGACCACCACCCCCAGCGTGAGGTATTGGTGCAGCATGGACACCAGGAGCGTGGACACAGTGGCGGCTGCCGCCGAAATGGTTGTGTTGACTGCAGGAGAAGCAGGTGCCTTAAAAAAGAGCGAGCGACGGCTGGGGTGCATGTGCAGCAGCAGGCGTTGGGCACCTGAAGGGCAGTGCGCGGCGATGCCTGCTGCTGCAGGCACCAGTGCTCCGCGCATTGCCCAGCGCTCGCCTGCAATGGCTGCCGAGATGGACGAGAAGCCCACCCAGGGGCCCAGGATGGCATTGGTGGAGCCAGGGTTGAAGCCTGCAGGGGGCCAGGGGCAGGTGTCAGTCTGCATGTGCCAGCAGGTGGCGCCCGATTCTTGTGCACTCTCTGTCTAGCTGCCTCCAGGAGGCAACTCACCACACCACCCTAGCAAGAGCAGGAGACGCTGAGCAGGAAAACTGCAGCAGCTGCCTCCACCCCTGCCTCCACCTCCACCCTGCCACCCCAGCAACCCAGCCTCCCAGCCCACCCAGCCAGGCTCACCGTACCAGCCGAACCGGAGGTGGAAAATGCTGAGCAGGAAAACTGCAACATTTGCCTCCACCCCTAGCCTGCCACCCCAGCAACCCAGAGGAGCTTCCCAGCCCAACTGATCACACTCACCGTACCAGCCGAACCAGAGCAGGAAGACGCCCAGCAGGGTGAGGGAGGCGTTGTGGCCGGGCATATCCACCGGGTTGCCCGCGGCGTCAAACCGGCCGATGCGCGGGCCCAGGATCTTGGCGGCCACAAAGCTGGCGATGCCGCCCACCTGCAGCAGAGCCGGGAAGCCAGGGATGCGGTTGGTAGACAGCCAGCTGTGGACCAGGGTTGCAGGGCGGGCCCAGTGGGCTGCCTCCGCACCACATGCACCGGCCCGTTCCCCCAAAACCAACAAGCCAGTGCGGCCTGGCAATCCCCTGTCCCAAGCCACTTCTCCCTCCGCACCATGTGCACGGGTCCGTCCCCCGCAAAGTCGTACACGCCGCTGTTGAACAGCAGCACGTATCCTGAGCTCTGGGTGGCCTGGGTGCGGTTGGCGCTCATCCAGCCCCAGGGCGACCACACCCTGTGGTGAACAGGAAGGGAAGTGTATTTTGCATGCAGGTCAGGCAGAGCGGCTTTGATCATGTAATGAGCAGCCCCACGGCAACCACACCCTGTCGTGGCGAGAAGCGAGGAGCAGCTCAACCATCTGTCAAGTTGAATGCAGGCAAGCCGGCGCGGCTTTACGGGTGCAGCTGATGCACAGCACAATCCCAAACTTGGAGCAGCCAAGCACACAGGAGCAAGTGCGGAGCTGGTGGCACAGCTACTCTGTGCGCACTCACCAGTGCGCCACAACCGGGTACACAAACGACACCAGCATGAGGTTGTACGCCACGTAGCACTCAAACTTGCAGCGCTCCGCCACCGCCCCCGACACAATCGTCGCGCTGGTGGCCGCAAACGTGAACTGCAACGGATAGCAATGGGAAATGCGGCTGATGCGCCGTCAAGTGAATTGAATGGGCAGCAACACAGAATGACCTTTTGCAGCATTCGGACAGACCAGCTGAACGTTAGCAATTCTTGCCACCATGGAACCAGCGGGGCCGTCCCATGCCTGCTCGGTGCGCCCACACATGCTGTGCTTGCCTGGAAGAACCAGAGCGCGTAGCTTGTGCGGCCCAGGCCCGCCTGGAAGAAGTAGGTGTGCCCGATGAACGGGTTGCCCTGCCAGGGGTAGCTATCAGTGGCCGCATCCAGCTGGGGGTCGCCAAACGCAAAGGCCCACCCAGTGGCGTACCTGCAGGGAGGCCAGGTAAGGCAAGAGAAGCAGGCACAGAAGTTGGGCACCTGGGCAGGGGGACGATAGCTGCAACGGCAGGTGCAGCAGTGCCTTTTGACGCTGGGTCGTTCGTTCGCAGCCGCTGCACTGAGCTGCCGCTGCTCCCTGCTGCATGGCCACTGCCATTGCTGCCATTGCTGTGTTGGCTGTTGCGAGCGCACGTGCCAATAGCGTGCTGCACTGAGCAGCTGCCCTCACCATGCCAGGCAGCCGAAGCAGGCGTCCAGCAGGTTCAGCAGAATAATGTTCTGCAGCTCAGGAAAATACAGGACAAGCGGACTGTAAGTTGAGGGAAGCATGCATCATCTGGTGCGATTGGCACATGCAGCCACCAATCAGCAGCACATGCGGGGTCAGGCAGCAGCAATCCAGCGCAGCAGGTCGCCCCCCTTCCATTTCCAGGCCTGCCACTCAACAGTCCAAAGCAGCGCATGCACTGGCTGTGAACTGCAACAGCACACATCGCTCATCCCTCAGCATGCGCAGCCAGCAACAGCAGAACAGGCAGATCAAACATTGCGTGCCTTTGCATTCTTGGCACGCACGCTGCCCGCCGACAGCATGGCAAACCCCGCCTGCATGAAGAACACCTGCAGGGCACGAGCAGGTAGGGTGCAACCAAAGGAAGCAAACTAACTCAGCAAAGCTGTGCAGCAACAGGAGGCATTTCCTCTGATCGACGAGCAATGGTCACGACGGTGCGGCCGCTCTTTGCCCCACTCAGCAACCATCCACCCCTCACCAGGTAGCCTGACAGCAGCGTGTAGCCTGCATACGGCAGACGATGGAGAAGGCACGTTGTCAGTCTGATCCCAGCTCAGTGTGGCGGGAGGCCGTGGGCTGCGGACGAAGCGGTAGCGGCAGTGGCGGCGGGCGGCAGCGGCGGCTCCGGGAGGGATGCCCGCTGCAACTCACCTGTGTTGACATCTGAGGCTCCAGGAATCAGATTCATCCTCAGCTCGTTCTGCAGGGCGCCCAGCGTTGCTGGCAGGGTCGCGTTCGCCCCCGCCATGGTGCCACGTGCTGCCGCCGCTGCTAATGAATAATTGAAATGTGGAGATCTCGCTGCGAGCGCCGCCCCGCTGTGCAGGCTGGGCTGCGAGCCACCCCTTCGCCGGCCCGCCTCGTGCGCTCAGGTGCGCGCCCCAAAGCGGTCTGTGAGGCTAGGAAGAGTTCTGCAGCGCTGTTCACAATTGTAGCATGCGCAAGCGGCTTGAGATGAGGCCGAGCCAATGGGGGCCCATGTGACAGGGCTCAGCTTTCACGTGGGGGCCGTCCTCGCGGGAATCCCACTCCAACTGGCAGAGCAACGCGCTCGACAGATTATTGCAGCCGCTACTGGCCACCCGCCGAGCGGCCCATGGCCACCTCTCCCACCCGCCGCCGCCTTGCGCACCTACTGCATCGCTCTGAGCAGCCATGCCGCAATCGAATCACACCTCATGCTGCTCAATCAATGGGCTCTGCCACAAACTGCCCCAGCGGCGGGGAGAGGATGCCCGCCGCGTTCTGCACGAGGCGCAGCTCGCGTGCGGAGCTGACTGCCGCTGTGCGCTCCTCTGCCGCCGCCGCAGCACCGCACTTGTCGACCGTGTCTCGCAGCACCACCTGCAGGCCAGCCACTGCCGCTTCCAGAGCCGCCTTGAGCTCCCCCGGCCGCTTGTGCAGCCAGCCCAGCAGCAGCGCGGTGAAAAGGTCGCCTGCAGGGCGGAGAGGCAGGCAGGGGGCTCGTGGCTGGTACAACCAGAGGAGGCAAATGCCCAGGACTGCACAAGATGAAAGCGGGTATGCACTGCTGCATACCCCTGGCAGCCACCTCCAGCCGACGCTCACACACACCCCTACAGGCTTGCAAACCCGCCAGTGCACCCAGCACACTCACCAGTGCCTGTGAAGTAGGCATGGACACGCGGCACCCGAAGCCGAAGGCGCTGCGGGCTGCCGCCCGCTTGCGGCAGCGTGGTGCTGGCTAGGATCGTCACGTGGTCCTGCCAGCCGGGCAGGTCGGAGCTGGTGATGACCTGGACGGAGCAAAGGGGTGGGCATACGGCAGGGTTTGGCGGGATGGTGTTTCGGCCAGTCTGCGAAAAGTCAAGTGACCCGCAGCCTAACAGCCACTCCAGCACATCCACTCGTGGTAGCTGGCGTATGCCCATGGACTTTGCAGCACACCCAAGCGGTTCCAGCGCCTCACCACTGTGGGCGGCCCCCGTTGGTGCAGCTGCGCGCAGGCTGCCAGCGCATCCTCCTCTGATCGTATGCTCAGCCCCGTCAGCTGCTCCGCTTCGTACTGATTGGGCGTCATGATGCTGGCCTGAAGAAAAGTTGAAGACTGGGTGCATTCGGTAAGCAAAGGCCTGACTAGGTGGCCGGGGCTGGCCATGTTGGTCGAGGCAGCAGGACGAGCTTTGGAGGTGTGGGGCAGGCGAGCAGCCCTCAGCCACCGCAGCAGGCATCGCGGCTCAGGGTTCCACCACGCTTGGCCCGCTTCCCAACAGCCGCGGCACCTGCTATCGCAGCTGTCCGCTCAAGAAGCGGCAAGCCATAACAGCCAACTGCTCACCAACGGCACAATGAGGTCACGGAACGCCGCGGGAATGTCTGGCCGCACATACAGCCGCCCATCGTCTCCCATCACTGGGTCGCACACTGTGTGCATGAAAATCATCAAGGGACAGAGGAAATGCACTTGGTTATCAGGGAGGCTGGGAGCAGCCGCAGCTGCAGCTACGGCTTGTTTGGGCAGCCCAGGGAAAGGCCCATCAGCAGGCCATCTGCGGGCCAGCAGTCCGCTCTGGCTGCTGCAGTGCTGCAGCAGTCGGCTTTGAGACCAACCAAGCGCACCGTACACGAGGTCTGGGTTGTGCTCCCGCAGCTTCTGAGCCACGCGCACCACCGTCTGGAGGATGGACAGCGACCCAATGTAGCCTGGCGGTTGAAGGGAACAGAGCGGCGGAGAGGATAGGCAGGCTGGGGAAGGCGGGTGAGAGAGGAGCTGTTTCAGGGGGAGGAAGGCAACTGGGAAGGCAACTGAGTGAGGACGTGCAGGCGGGTATGGGCGGGCGCAGTGCAGGTGTGTATAGCGGCCTCATGATGTATGCAGGTGGCATCAAGCAATTAATATCCCAACTGGGAGTGCACGGCGGCCCCTCTCACCCGTTAGCAGGTGCGTGTGTCGCACGAGGCCGTTGGCTTCCAGCCCCTCCACCAGCCGCCACAGCCCCTCGCCGCTCATCACCTCGCCGTTCCAGCTGGGGTAGCCCGTGTGGTTGCTGCCGGGAGAGAGGGACGGAGCATGAGGAGGGCGTGCAAGGGGTCTGAGATGAGATGTGATCCACCCTCAACCGGCTTGCCAAAATCTGCCAGCCGGTGAACACAGAGCAGCACTCCCTGTGGACGCTACCGCCTGCTGCCCCCCACCTGAACTGCACGCTGTTGATGGGGTCGACATCAAAACCCAGCAGCTGCAGCGGCAGCACGGCGCACTGCGGGCAGACAGGAAGAGGCGGCTGCATGTGAGGCGTCAACAGTGGGCATGATGGGTGTGCCAGCCTGGGTGCCAGTATGTAAGAACATCACCTTGTTTCCCACGTAGCCAGACACCACATGGGACTGGATGCTGAGCACGCGTGGCGGCGGCCGGGTCGGCTGTGGGTCGGCCGCTGCCGCTGCCTGCTCCCCGCCGTTCGCCGCCATGGCAGCTGTCGGGCGGGCCGCTGGTGACCGGAGCGTGTGGTGCGGCTGCTGCTGCTGTTTGATGGCAAAGGAGCGGGCCGGTGCGCTGCACAGGCTCCAGGGCATTCGCAAGCTCCGGCTGGAGCGCACCGGCTTCCCCAGCTGCGCGCCAGTGACGACAGAATGGGCCGGTCTTTATGCCGAGCCGCCCGCATGGGCCGATTGCGCTGGCCAGGCGGCATGCCGTGCCGGCGCTGTGCAGGGCGCCGGCCCCCTCCCGCATCATCTCATTTTTTAACGTCCAGGTCATTGGACAGCCCTGCATTTGTGCTTCGTGGTCGGTGTTCTGCCATGCCGCAGCATGCCGAGCTGCCAGCGTGGGGCTGCCATTCGCTGCCTGCACTCTCACGTCGCGGCCCCGTGCGGCGCCGGCCGTCTTGCACCAAGGTGGGCGACCATGCCATGCACGCATGTGCAGAACTTGCTTCACTGCGCTGCACAGTGTCTGCTGGAGTGCGATGTTGCAGGCGGGGCCATCGTGACTCTGTAAGGTGCTGCTCATCGCGGTGGCCACCGCAGCCACAAAGGCGGCGAGCGGCGCGGCGGGCGCGCTATGTGGACTGCCGTGGCCTTTGTGCCGTAAACAGGCGAACAACAGGCCTAGACTCAAATCGCAGTCTGTGGAGGCACGCCCAGTCCCCTTTCGTTTGAAACCGCTCTCCCACAGGGCCAGTTCCTACAACGCGAGGCTGCGCCCTGTCCGCCGGCCTTGTGGGTGTCCTGTGCGCGTCTCCGACACTCTGATCGGGCGACCCGCAACTTGCAGCCTACTGCGAGCGTGCAGCGGACGAACTCGGCTGCTCGCGCCACAGCGTCGCTGTGTGCCCGTCCCCGCTGGATCTGAGTTCCGTGAGGAGGCTCGGCAACACAAATGCTGCGGCTTAGCCAGCTCCGACCGCTGTCCCAGCCCAGCCCCGCCGCTGGGAGGCAGCGGGGCAGGGCGCTGGCCCCCCGTGCCAGCATGAGCCCCGGAGACAACGACGGCAAGCGCAATGTGAGTTTGCAGGGCCCGCTGCCTGCCGCCGCGCGGCGGCGTCGCCACTCGCTCGACAACGTGCGCCACTGGCTGCGTCCCTGCTGCTTCCCCCCCCTCTCTTCCTGGCTGTACACATGCCAGCCAGTCCCGACATTGCACTGTGTGGCTGATTATATCACCTGTCCTGCTGCCCCATCTCCTGCAGGCCTCGCCGCAGCGCCGCGAAAACTCGCCGCAGCGCCGCGGCGTGCACACCTCGGCAACGGCGGCTGCCGAGCCGCTAACCGCCCCTGATGCCGTCCGCCTGCCCAACGGCAGCGGCCTGAGCGGCGGCAGCGGGTCAGGCGGCTTCAACGGCTCCAGCGGCGGCGGCAGCAAGAAGGCCGCGGCGGCGGCGCCACCAGCGGCACCCGCACCCGAGCCTGAGGACCTTTTGAATGCTGCCGGGGAGAAGCAGCCGCGCAGCCTGAAGAAGCTGCGGTCTGTTGTGGCGGACCTCAAGGCCCGGCAGGCGGAGCTGCAGGAGCAGATGGGCTCTGCGGCGCAGGTGCGGGCTGGGGTGCCGCTTGTTGAGGTCTGCCTGTTCTGCCTCTGAAGCCACCTTGCGATTGCCTGGCCTGCCCTGGGGTGCCTTGCAATTGCTGCCTCCCATGCATTGCATGCCCAAGGGTGCTGCTTCATGCGCTTTTTTAAGCCGTTCTCCATCCCCCTACCACCCTCCGCAGGAGGCGCACGATGTTCGGCGCCAGCTGAAGCAGCAGACGGCCATGGCGGTCCAGCTGCGCCAAGAGAAGGTGGAGGCCGAGGCGGCGGCCGCTGCGCTGCGCCAGCAGCTGCAGGAAGTGCAGGAGCAGGTGGCTGCAAACCTCAGGCAGCAGCTGGCGGAGGCTAAGGGAGTGGCGGGCAGGGCGGCGGAGGAGGCAAACGCCCTGCGCCAGCAGCTGGGGGCGGTTGAGGAGCGTGCGGCGGGGCTGGAGGCGCAGCTGGCGGCTGCAGCTGGAGAGCGCGAGGTGCTGCAGCAGCGGGCTGCTGCACTGGAGGCTGAGGTGGGTGCTGGGCTCAAAGCGGAGTTGTCCTTGTATTGCGGCCGCCGGCCTCAAGATGCTGCAAACAATGAGCATTTGTGGTTTTGGGTGTCATGGGAGTGGAGCACCGGCAGGTGCCTCCAGCATGCTACTTCCGACCAACCTTCATCCGCCGCTCCCCTGCCTGCGCAGCTCGAAGCGGTTCGTTCTGCGGCGCAGGCTGAGGCAGCCTCGGCTTCCCTGGCACTGGAGCACCAGATTGAGGAGACCGCTGCCAGCCAGACGTTTGCCACCGACCTCGAGGAGGCCGCCAACCTTTTGGCCTCCCAGCTGGCACAGGCTGAGCGCGACGCGGCGGCGGCGGCCGACATGGCTGCCCAGTTGGAGGCTGCCAAACGGGAGGCGGCGGCTGCCGCTGAGCTGGCGGCGCAGCTGGAGGAGGCTCGCAAGGAGGCGACCACAGCTCGTGCCCTGGCTGCTCGGCTGGTGGAGCAGCAGCAGGACGCGGCTGCCCAGCTGGCGGCGGCGCAGCACGAGGCAGGCAGCGTGCAGGAGCTGACTGCCCGCCTGTCGGAGGCCCAGGCCGACCTGGCGGCTGCCCGCAGCGCTGCCACCGAAATCGAGGCGGCGGCTGCAGCTCAAATCGAAGCTGCCTCTCGTGAGGCGGCTGAGCAGGTTGAAGCCGCCCGGCGCAGCGCAGCGGTTGAGCTGGAGCAGGCCCTTCGGGCCGCAGCACAGGCCCGGGCGGAGCTTGCGGCTGAGCGGGAGCGTGCGGCGGCGCTGGAGCAGGCCGCAAGCTCGTCCAGCAAGGTGCGGGCACTGGGCTGGTGGTTGGTTGCTGCCGTGATGAGGCTGCTGGGCTGGGCTGGGCTGTCGTCTGGCTGGGCTGGGCTGATGATGTGCGCGCACCATGCTCGCGGCCTGCTTGTGCTACCGTCTAGACCCTCTCTGAGCTGGTCTACTGCGCTGCTCAAGCATTGCTCTGATTCCCCACTCGCCACTTCCCGTCTGCGCAGGACACCGCGGAGCTGCAGCAGTCGCTGGGGCGCCTGCAGGAGGAGGCGGAGCAGGCCCGACGCTCGCAGCAGGAGGAGCAGGTAAGAGGGGCCATGCTTTGGGTTTGTTGGTTGTGGCGTGACCGCCGCTGGAATCCAAGCATCCGCAATGCTCAGAACGCCGTGCAGCGGCGCATACCGCACACTCTGTCGAGCGTGTTCGTCCTGGCACCAGAACCTGCTGCCCTGCTGTCCTGTTTGCCCTGGCACCAAAACCTGCTGCCCTGCTGCCCTGTTTGCCCTGTCTGTGCTGCAGCGGCGGCGCACCGAGGCTGAGGCCGCGCTGGCTGCCGCCAAGGACGACCTGAGGCACATGACAGAGGAACTGATTGAAGCCCAGGTGGGTGCAATGTACCGCTGCCGTGCGGCTGCTGGGCAATTTCAGGAGGCATCCGGCATTTGTCCTCGCCTGTTTGTTGTATACGCAGGAACAGCCTGCTGCCAATCACGACTTTCCAGCGATGTCAATCACATCGCTGCCTCACTGCCGCGTGCCCTCGCCTGCTCGCTGCATATGCAGGAGGCGGCAGACAGCCTGCTGCACCAGCTGGAGGATGATCTGCACACGGCGGCCCGCTCTGTGGAGGAGGCCACTCGCCAGGTGGGAGCTGTTTTAGTGACTGTTGATTGATTCGTGGAGGACCCACGTTAGTAACCGTTGGTTGATTTGTTAAGAGGCCACTCGCCAGGTGGGACGCGTGCTAGGTTGATTTGTGGCCTGCATGGCCGGCAAGCAGCTGCTCTGTCTCTGCACGAGCAGCAGCACATGACATTGCGCATGAACAGCCCGGCAGCTTTGTGGAGGCAGAGCAAGCAGAATGGCTAACTTTACCTCTCCAGCGCCGAACTGGACTTGACGCCTCACACTGCCGCTGTCATCTGTCTGTGCTGCAGGAGGTGTCTGTGCTGCAGCAGCTGGAGCGTGCCACAGAGGTGTGTTAGGCTCCGTGTGCTGGGTTGTTGGCTCCGTGCACTGCTGATAGCCTGCCTGCGATGGGCTGCCTGTGTGGGCACCATGGCAGATGGGTGCCCGGCAGTGCCAACTGACTGAGCTGTACGGCACTCTGCTCTAAATCAGGCTGGGCGCCACGAGTGCTGGCTTGTTGGGGCCTCAAGACATGGCCTGCCCCCCCCCCCCCGCCACGCCATTGGCCTGCCCCTCACGCACACCATTGCCCTGGCCCATGCAGGCCACCCTGCAGGAGATGGTTGCCCTGCACAAGCAGACCTTCAAGCAAGATGCGCCGCAGGCAGCTCCAGTTTCCGCTCAGCCGCTCCAGCAGGTGCGAGGCCATGCCACTGCAGCGGGGCGCCAAAGGAATGCAAGGGGCAATCGTTAGCAAGGGCTGCCTGGTGGTCTTGAAGCTTGAAGTAGGCGGGCCAGTATGCCACGCTGCCGGCCTGCCGCACGCCTGATTGTCTGTTGACGCGCTCGCGTGCCCACCCGCCCACACAACCTTAACCGCACCCACTCTCCCCACCTGCATCACCGGCAGCAGGTTGATGAGATGCCCTCTGCTGGCCACAGCACCGAGGCAGAGCCCGCCGGCCGCGCCGCTGAGCTGGCGGCGCAGCTGGAGGAGGCTCGCAAGGAGGCGGCCAATGCACATGCGCAGGCTGCCGCTGCGCGCAGCCGGGGAGCGCTGGTGGAGCGCGCCTGGCAGTCGGCTGTGGAGGTGAGGCGGGTAGTGTGCACTGCATGAGAGCTGCTGTGGTGTTGTTGGGCGTGCCTGTGGCAGAGAGGGGTGCACTGGCCAGCCTGCTGTCCTCCCCGCCACCATGCTTCAGCCTGCTTCCAGCAGTGCACTGCCCTCCAGCCCCAACAACTCCCCACGCTTCCCCTGCTCTGTCCCTCCTCTTCCCACACACAGAATGTGAAGCAACTGCAGGTGGCGCTGCGCGGCCACAAGGCGGTGCAGCACGCGCTGGCGCAGTCGCAGCGCCAGGTGGCTGGACTGACTGCCCAGCTGGACGCTGCCCACCAGGATGTGGCTGCCGCACAGGCGGCCAGCAAGGCGGCAGAGTCGCTGCGCAGCAGGAGCGCTGTGCTGGAGCGTGCCTGGACCACTGCCCTGGAGGTGAGGAGCCGAGCTTTTGGTTGTGGACGAGCTTTTGTGTTGTGGATGGGGAGGGAGGTCTTGGCAGCTGGGAAGATAACCTGCAGGCTGTCCTTTGACCTTGTGAGAGCGTGGGTGACAGCCGCCCGGGAGGGCAGCGGGACCTGGCGCCTGAAGGAGAGTACCGCTCCGCTCCTTGCCGCTCTGCAACCCCTGCACCAACCGCCCCCCGCCCCGCCTACCCGCCCCACCCGCCCCACAGGACGCGCGGACGCTGCAGGCGCAGTCTCGCGAGCTGCGCGCCGCGCTGTCGCACTCGCAGCGCGAAGCCTCTCTGCTGGCTTCGGAGCTTGAGCGTGCTTCTGCACAGCTGGCGGAGGCGCGGAAGGAGGCAACTGAGGCTCAGGCCATGGCCGCCACAGCTCAGTCCCGCGTGAAGCTGCTGGAGAAGTCGTGGGAGGCGGCGCTGTGGCGCCAGAAGGACTGAGGGAGGCGCCCTGCTGGAAGCGCTTTGGAAAGCGCTGTGGGAGCGCTGTGGAAGCGGTGCTGCCCTGCAAGCGCACTGAAGCGCCACGCAGCGGCGTTTATTGCGCACCCCAAGCGCACATTTTGTGCAAATTTCCTAGTATCCTTTTTCCCGGCAGCACAGGCTCAGCTAGGTGCAGGTCTTTGTGTGTTTGCGGCAGCAGCGACAGCGCATCTGCCTATTATTCGAGTTCAGTTCGATTGAGCAGTTGATCAGATGATGCCAGCATTTCATGTTTCCTTTGCCATTTTTGGCGCCGCCCATTTTCCCTGCCTGTCTCATGGTGGCACTGGGGCCGTGCTGTGTTCAACCAGCGCTCCTATAATAATACAGTTTGTTTGAATGTAAAGTAAGAATCGGGAGGCATCCAGCGTGAGAGCCAGGCATGGCAGGCTGGGTAGTTTGGCTGGATGCCTCGATCAAGCTGGTTTGCTAAATGCTGCCTTTGCGCCTCCCGTCACGCTGTGGCAGTTGTTCCTGTGCCTCCATTGCTTGACTGCATGCGGCAATTCAAAAATAAAAGGACGAGACAATCCAAACATGCAAGTGTGCTTACAACTCAAACAAATGCTGCTCAAACTCAAACTCAAACAAATGCTGCTTTCAAATGCAAAGGGGCTGGGCGATGACTGCCGCACACAGCCAAGGGGAAATGGGATGGTCAGGATGAAGGGTGATGAGGATGAACGAGCAAGTGCAGGCATGAGATGTCGGGATGAGAAGTGATGAGCACAAAATGAGAGGTGGTGCGAGGAGTGAGCAGGCATGCAATCTCGGAGAGGGGAATGCTGGAACAATGGAGGTGGCATGGGCGCCGCAGAATAGGAACTATGAACTGCACACACAACGCCGCCAGCAGCAGCGGCAAGGGGCATTGTTTTCTTCCTCAGTCATGAATGATGCATGGAAAACCGGCGCTAGGGGAAATGCACGTGCATGGTGCTGCTCGTATCGGCCGTTTTGTCAGAGCATAGCAATGCCTTAGGCATGCCATGAGCATCGACTGCAGCCTGCCATGCGCCGCGTGGGGGCGCATGATGCTTGCCGGAAGCGAAGGGATTGCTGTGAGAAGGCTGTGCTGCCTGCCAAGCTGCTTGGCAAGGAGCAGGTTGGGGATGGACCCTGCTGGTAGCGATGTGGCGCACAGCTGCGCACAGCACGTGCTGCTGCTCAGCCTACCCTCTGCCCCCCGCCCTGCCCGGCTGGCCCCCGCCTGGGGTGCGAGAGGGGGCCTTCCAGCAGGTGTATCCAATGCTCCCAGGCATCTTGCGCTTGTCAAAGCCTGCAGGGCAACAGATTAGCGGCAGTCTTCTAAATGAGCTTGCATACAGGCGTGGACGACGCAGCAATAACGCGCCCTACTTGTTGCTTACTCGGTGCGCATGTCTGGCAAGACAGCGGCTGCCCATTGACACACCTGCACAGCAGCAGAGCTGGGCATGCAGCGGTCAGCATCTGTGCGCAGTGCTCAGCCCGACGCAATGGCATGCCTGCAGCACGCAGCGCGGCGGGCCCTGGGGACTGGGCAGCGCCTTACTGGGAGCAGTTTGGGACCTTGCAGGGTGTGATGCAGGCTCCTTTGCGAGCGACATAGGGCAGCCTGAAGCAGATTGGAAGCAGCAGGTGGGAGAAAACGGCTGAGTGTAACCTTCACTGAACTCCACTGATTGAACATTCCAGCTGCCTTCGGTGGACATATGGAGTTCGGTGCACGCGCCGGCACTGTAGGTGCAACACATGCAACTGCTTTCACTACGTAGTGTATACACTGCATTGCCTAGCCGTATGTGCATCCCCGCTAATCACACCTGCATCTGGTGCATCCATCGGCCGTGCACGCTGTGCATGCTTCGCCATAGCCGTATGGTTTCGGCACTTTGCAAGCGCGGCACGTGTTGAATGGCTTGCGCTCCCGCCCATTTTGCAGCACTATGGCACGGAGGTCACCGGCATGCGCCAGGTACTGGCCAGGCAGGCCTGCAATGGAGCAGGCGGCACACATATCGTATTGGCGGTGACTACAGGTTGGCGATCAACAACCAAGCGCTGCAATGGTTTGCAGACTGCCCCACCACCAGAGCCAGCCAGCTCACAGGACTGGCAGCCCGCATCGCCACAGGCGCCGGCAGGGCAATTCAGCTTGGCGCTGGCGCAGGTGCCGCAGCCCACAGCACCACCCTTGAGCGGCACCCAGATCTGTGTGCTGCCACACACAGCTGTGTTCTGCTTGCCTGCAACCAGCACACGAGGGGCAAGAGAAGCCGCACCATGAGAGTTGGGGCGCACGGCGGCAAGCTGCCTTGCACGAATGCACAAGGAGCGTTTTGCGCGGGCGCAGCACAGGCACCGCCCGCAACCGCCACTCTGCTTACACATGGACTGGGTGAGATTGAATATTGGTTTGTCCATAGGAGGGCCCAGGAAGCAGGGGGTGCATTGCGGGTTGCCTATTCCAGACCACTGGACCAGAGGCTTCGTCACCTGCGGCGCAGCGGCAGCAATGTGTTTTCTGGACAGCACCATGAAGGGGCTGCAGGTGCGCATGCAGCCAACTTGCAACGCCCCACCATTGTTGCAGCTGCGCAGCGCGCTCAAACATGCTGCCGCACCATGCAGTCGCTCCAGGGGTAGTAGCGCTGCTTCCAGAACCAGTCAGCCAGGCTTCCCAAGCCGCCTGCTGCGTCAGCAATCTCCCGCAGGCTTGCAACTGTGGCCCACGCATCTTGCAGCGTGTTGTTGACTATTTGGGCGCGGAAGAGCGGCACGGTGCGGTTGATGGCGTCGTCGTACAGGTCCTTCATTCCTCTTCAGCACAGGGGCGGGGCGCATACAGCACATTGTCAGCCAAACCATGCAATGCCATCAATGGCAGGCCCAGCCGGCGCTCAATCACAGCGCGGCAGCAGGCAGCAAACTCATCAGCAGCCGACTCACTGCCAATTGAGACAGTTGGTCACGCAGGGTGCTTTCACAGCCTTCGTCGCGGAACGATTCGTCACAGCGTTGTTCCTTATTGACGTAGTTCACCCAGTTGACAGTCTTTTGGCATCGCAGGCGGCTTGTGATGCCGCAGTAGTGCTTCAATGCCAGGTGCGTCTGGTTGCAGTCGCTTCGAACTTGTTGGATCGACTCCATCCCGAAGTCCAGGTTGACATCGAATGTAAACACCGACTTATAGAAAGAATAGTCGATGGCAGGATACCTTTCCTCAGTACACCAGTAAGGTGGGCTGGGTGGGTCCAGCTGGCCGGTTGGCCTGAAGAGGGGCTTCAGCACGTTTTCAAGAAAGCGTGGCGTCCCAAGCAAACCAAGTGTCAGTTCCAAGTTGGGCCAGCGAAGCCCGAATGGCAGCTTAGACTCCAGTGCCTCAGGAAACCGGACTTTGCTGCACTCATGCGAGACAGACCAGCCAGGCAGACGTTATGGGCAATGATGTTGGACGGCCTGCAGCCTCGTTTACGCTCATGCCTTGCAAACAAACCGTGCAGTTAACTGCCCCCCTGCACGCACGCACATGACATAGTCAGGGGATACCGAGGTGGTGCTACCACTGGAGAAGCGGGTGAGGATGCCACGCAGGCGATTGTGGTCTAGCAGCTCACTGATCTTGGCCTGCAAAGCGGAATGAAGCTGCTTGGGAAAGTAACACAAGGGCTCGCGGCTGCACGCCCTCCCCCAAGGCAGGCACTCCTCCCAGGAAACCTATCTCTGATGTGCCAGCCAGCCCAGCTTGCCTGCAGCCACTCAGCATGCTTCTGGGCCTCGGCTTTCAATATGTTGTTCAAGTTCCCGGTGCTGCCCAGCATCAGCTGCTCCATCATCAACTGCACGTGCAGCATGGCCGCCCGGGCATACAGGAGCACAGCCGGCATGTCCGAGTACTGCCGGGCAGGGGGCGGGCGGGGGAAGCAGCTGTTGCAAGGGTTCTTAGCAGAAGGACCATAATGTTCAGCAAATGCGTGGGCTTTTCATGATTAGGGCCCCATGAAATGCTGCGGGTTTCCGTGCAGACCCACACCCTGTGCCCTGCGGCTTGCCTTGTCCAGGTTGTGGAAGGCATTGACATCTGCATCGATAATTGGATGGCCAGGCAGGCGGGGCTGGGTGATCCACTGCTGCTGGCTGGTGCACAGCACTACCAACCAGGAAGCGTAGAAGCAATTACCTGTGCTGTAGTCAAACCAACTTAGGAGCGCGCCCAGGTTGGCTGCCTGCTTATCCAGAGAGGTTCTCAGCTCGGCGTCTCCCCAGCATTTGCCCACTGCGCAGATTCAACAGCACCCGCGGCAGGGGGGCAGATGGTCGGAAGCCATCGTGAAAGGCAGCTGGTCACTAGTTATTGGCAGCCGACAACGAGGCTGCACTCTTGTACAGCAGGCGTCAAGGCTGCCGCTGGCAAGCCTCCACTTGCGCACCATCACACACGCCTTGGTAGTCCTTCCCGCCAATCTTGATCTGCACTACACAGTATTAGGAAAATTCACATGCAAGGCGCGTCCGCATGTCGTTGCAACGTGCGCTTCTGCTCCCTACCCAACCTTGCCCCGCAAAATCAGCGCCCGTACGGCCGGCTCACATTGCAGCTCACGGGGTTATTTGGTTCCCATTTGACGCCCTTGCATTTTGGAGCAGCTGCCAGCTCCTTGACGCACACAGAACAACTGTACTCGTTCCGGATGGAGGGTGCCGCTGCTGTGTAGTTCATGCAGCGTGATGCCAGGCAATAGTCGTTCACCTGTGCAAGAGGGGGCGGGGAGAGCGTTCGGACCATTGGTAGGGCAGCAAGCTGGGTGTGGGGTGGAATTTTGAGTAATATTGCCGCGCGCTGCTATCGACGCGGCAGCGGCAGCCAAACGAGGCATGCAAAACTGCGCAAGGCAGACGACCCCCCTCGGCGTGCGCGCGCACAGGTGTGGCACGCACCCCCTTTTGGAAAGCCTTGAACGCGTTGTTGAAGCGGGCGAGGTCGACTTCGTTCAGCTGCTCAATCAGTTTGTCGGTGGATGACCTGATCTCATACACCAGTTTGGACACGGCGTTGTCGATTTTGCACCTGCACAACAGTGGTGACGGCGTGCATGTGCCACATGGGTGTCACAGCCAGCAAGCAGCAGCGTCGGCTGCTGGCCAAAACAGCATAGCGCGCTCGCTCCGGCGGCATCACAGGTCTCGTGTAAGCATGCTTTGAACACCACTGGCATCGTCTCACTCTAGGTTGTCCTGCAAAACGGTAGCAGTGGAGAGCCCACATGAATGGGCACCAGCAGCACACGGGAAGGGCAGGCCACAAATGCACACCGTGCCCTGCCCCCGCCTTCTTTGAAGCTTTGAAATGGGCCGCCAGCGCTGCAGCGCACTTGCCTGCATCTTGACCAAGTCCTTCTCCAGTTCGTGCTTCAGCCACTCTGAATCGCTGGGCGGTGCATCGAACGCCTTGTAGCCATCGAAAAGGCCCATGCCCAGCTTCACTGTAGCGCAGGGCATGCATTGTGGCATAAGGCTGGTGAGGATGCGCAGTACAATCAACTACTGGCTTTGCATAGCAAAGCAGGCTACGCGACACCACTGACCAAGGGCGCCTGGCCATCCCGGGATGGCCTGTTCGCTGATGTTGAGGAGCAGCTTGGCGGCGGGCATGACGCCTTGACCAATGGCAGAGATTCCCTGCACCCACAGCAACCACGTGTTGCAGAGGACAGCAAGCGAGTCGTTGAACAGGGCGGCAAGGCAATCTTTTGTGCTGCTTTGGGCGCCCTCCAGGGGCGGGCCTGAACGGCATTGCACAAGACCTGGGTGATCTGCGGCCCCATCCATGTGGCCACAGCGAGCCCTGTTAATGCTACCTGGAACCAGTCAGACCGGCCCTGAAGGTCCGGCGGGTCGACCAGCGGATTGCAGCGCTTCACTGCGAAGGTCTCGTTCAAGCAGCATTCACGGTAGTTACTGCAAGTTACTGCAGTGGCACCGCGTAGAATGGCCTGCGGGGAAGGGGCGGCACTTGGGGGACTGATACATCCGCCTGACGGGCCGATGAGTCATGCGGCCGCGGACGGGGAGTGCAGGGCGTGGGGCGCTCGTCGGTGCGCAAGCTGTTGGCTGCTGCGCCAGCATCGTACAGGGTGTGACCCTTCAGGAGACTAGGGGGCGACTCAGGCTGCAGCTTGGCCCGGTGCTGGCGTGCAGGCGGGCCGCGGCGAGCGGCCACGTGCATTTATAAGCGGGCAGCGGCGAGCGGCCACGAGCGGCGCTGGCGCCTGACCCACCCAGCTTCAGCACGCTTGCCGCCCCCTCCTCCTCACTCATCAACCGCCACCCGCGCACCTGGAGCTCAAGCAGGCCCAGGAGGAGGCCCGCGGCCCGCCTCATAGCGGCCGCAACAGGCCTGCACCCGGCGGGCGACTCTGCCAGTCTAGTTAGAATGCCTGCGGCCGGGTCAAAGCGGATACGCGCAGCCCATCAGGCTCACCAGCAAGCTGCCGCATTGCGGTGGCGACTGAGGGAGCCTCGCGTCTACTTCAATCGACTTTGGGAGCAATGCGGATGAATTTTGGATCGTGATGGAATAGCGCAGACGGGGTGAGTGCCGGATACCGCATGGCGGCAGCGAGCCCGCCTGCGTGGCAGCTGCCGGCGCCGACCGCTGCATGCGGCCGTGGGATGGACATCACAGCGTCACCACCTGTGCCATTACAGCTTCATGTGCTGTCTCAAACGAGTACGTGGGTTGCAAGCAGAGTGTGGAGCAGGGGCAGAATGGTGCTAGCTGTTGGAGCGGCAATGATGCACGCCTGCTGAGGAATGGTGCTGCGAGAGGACCAACAGTTTTGCACGCTGCCTCGCTACACCACAACAGAGCTCCTGTGAGGTGCTATCTTTGTTTGATGTCAAGTTTAAATGATTATAGCAGCATGATAACCAGGATGAAGGGTTCAGTCAATCGGTGCACAGGTGTGTGGGTTGGGCGAATCATACACGGCGGAAGGACAACAGCCGGTGCTAGGGAAGGCACGGGCAGGCGGCTGAAGAAAACCAGGCAGATGAATGGATGAATGAGTGAATGCTGTCACTGAAGTGATATATGGAGGATGTTGGCATGCAAGTCACTTGAGGTTGGAGCTTGGCAGGCTGACCGCTTGTGGGTGTTGAGAACGGCGGCAGCGGGGCAGCAGCGGCAGTGTGCATGGAACAACGCTGCTCCCCATGCGACGCTACAAATGCTACTGCCTAATTCAAGTCGTATTGCTGCTGAGATGCGGCAGTGACATTCTGCTGCTGAGATGCAGGGTATGCTCAATTGGCACGGTCAAAGGTGATGGTCGGAGGGGCGACGACAGGTGGGGTGATGCCGCCGCCACCGCCAACGGGCGTCTCCCCGCCCGGATGCACTTGGGTTTGGCTCACCACGTTCCCATTATCCCAAAGCGAGACTGTGATACAGGCGGGGTAGCCAATCGCGTCCAGGGCGTCTCTCCAGGCCTTGGCGAAGCTGCAGCACACGGGTGGGCGGCAGTTGGTGCAAATGCTGTGCCTCCACATCTCCTCACGCAGTGTGCCGCTGCTTTCATCGAGTCCATGCAAACAAGGATGGCTCCTCAACCATGCTCTGCACACAAATCTCACCTTATGGCTCTCTGGGTGTCAGTGCTGGAGAAGGGGCTGGCGGCATCAAAAGCAGCCTGGCTCAGCCCAACTGTGGAGTTGTCGGTGCACTTGTACAGCATTGTGTAGGCCGCCAGCTGGGCGGTTGCGCTGCCCGCCTTGAGGGCAGCAGCGAGCGTCGCGCCAGCTGTAGCTTCATTCGCACAGATGGCATTAACATATGCCTGCAAAGATGATGCAGACAGGAGCGTTGGCTGTGTCCCGTCGCCCTTGCGCCAGCATTCATGTCTCTGCCGGCAGGACGCCACCTACCCTGCGGCTGCAACCTCACCTTGAACTGTGTTTGGTCGACTGGGGCGGGGTTGGCCACTGTGCCCTTCCACTGGGTGCCATCGACCGCCCAGCCAGTGCCATTCCAGGCCTTGCAGGCCGTCGGCTGCCCTCTCAGATCAGGGTCGGGCAGCGTCCAGGCATTAAAAACGCCATTCACACCCGGCTTGCCGGTACCGCTCCAGGAAGTGGGGTTGTGGGCGAGGCGGAGGGGCTGCACCAGTGCCATGTTGGGGTCGAACTGCCCCACACCCACGCATAGTGCGTAGCCAGCGGCATCTGCCGCTGCAACCCACTTCTCGGCGTAACTGAACAAGAAAGGAGTAGGGATGGAAGCGCAGTAGGGACCACCTGTGGCTGCCGGCTGTTGGCAAGCGTGGTGCAGATGCAGGTCGGAGCCGCACCATATGAGACGGGGCAGTTAGCCCCTGGTCACCTGACTGCCTGGGAGCCATCCGAATGGTCATCTTTGGGGTTGGCTGTTTTGATGTACATCCATCCAACCCATGTTGAATCGCCGGTGCCGGGGCAGGACTGAATGGATGCGGCCACCGCATTGTTGGCTTCCGGTGTGCCGGGCTTTTCAAAGGCAGCCAGCAGGGTGGGACCAGCCAGCGCGGGGCTGGCGCACAGCTTGCCAACCATTTCCTGCATGGGTGATACAGGCACAAATGAGCGTGCCGCTGGTGGTGAACTCGCGAAGCCCGTTGCTCATTCACCACCATCACAGCCGGCAGGCTGCCTCCTTTCATTCCCTTCAGGCCCGCCTTAGCGGAACCCCACCCCTCACCATGGCTTCGTCCCAATCAATGGCTGCTGGCTTGGAGGCGGCGGCCCAATACCTGCTGCAGGCAGGACAGCAGGCAATCAGCATCGCATCGTCAAAGCAGGTTTCGCAGGTTTGGCGCCCGGCAGGCAGGCGGCTGGCAGGCAGGTGGACAGGCCAGCAGGCAGCTCAGCAGCCCATCCAGCCCTGCAGAACAGCCCATGCATCCCCAGACTTGCGTTGTATCTGTTCCAAACCCGGTGCCATTCCAGATGGGGCAGCCCACCGCCCCCAGGCTCATGCGCACGCTGGCAAAGATTGTGTTGGACGAGTTGGTGGTTGGCAGGCCGCCGCCAGGGATGATGGGCACCACAGGGCTGACGGGAGGGATAATGGGGGTGGTGCCGCCTCCGGTGCCGTTGCCGCCCGCAGGCGAAGCCGCCATGTTGCTGCTGCCGGCATACAGCTGGCGAAGCTCCACAACATCACCGTACTTATCGACGGCCACAGCCGCTGCGCATGCTGGGATACCTTGGGCATCAGCAGCCGCCACCCACGCTCGCAGTGACCTGCGCAGGGCAGCAGGCAGGTGTGAGATAGATGATGCTTGATCAGACAGCGATGGGCAGTATAGCGGGTGAGGCGGCATGTGCTGCGGTGCATTCAGGCTCAGCAAGCTGCCGCTAGATGAGCATTGCCACATAACGATGTGGCGCGCACTTGAGCACTCTTTCAAAGTCTCCAGCTTGGTTGGGGTTGAACACAGGGAACCACTGCACAAAGGACACGAGGGGCATGCGAGGTACTTGCGAATCAACTGGTTGCGGTGGCAGCACATGCCGCTGAGGAGCATTGCGTCGCCGCCTCGGAGCGCTGGCCTACTTCGGCTGAGGAGCAGCTGAGAAAGGTTCAGTCCATGTTTGCCGGAAGACCCCATGGCATCATGCGCATGCAGGCCATCCCTTGGAGCACTCCTCAGTGCAACCACATCGGTTGCATGCCGGCGCGCTTGCCTGCTGTGCCAGCTTGGGCGAGCTCTCAGTGCACGACTGCGTGGATGCCAGGAAGGCCAGCTGGGCATTGGGGCCTCCAGCCAGCAGGTCACTGTCCAGCGTGGCGCCTGCGCCGGTGCTGTCGGCGCACAGCTTTGCCACATAGGCATCCAGCTTGGCTTGGTCGGGCGCCAAGCGGGCGATGGATGCTGTGTGGACTGATGCGTCGGGCACAAATTCAATGCCGTTCCAGGCGGGGCATGTGACTCCGACGTCCTGCAAGTTCCACCGCAGGCCCGTGTACACGGACAGGGGCTGGATGGTGGTGCCGGTCTGCGTTGCACAGGGAGGCGGGGCTGATGATTGGCGGCAGACAGCTCGGAGCGGCGGCGGCGGCGGCGGCGGCGGCGACGCGGCGGCAGGCTGCGGGCTCATTGCCGGCACCGCAACTCCGCCTTGCACAGAGCACTCGTCATGCCATGCTGTATGTGCGTGTTCAAGGCAGGCAGCGGCGGCAAACAAGTCTCGCGCCAAGTTGCAAGCGCTCGCGCACCTGCCGCAGCAGGCGGGCGTCTGCAGCAGCGCAGAGGAGGAGGCTGATCACAATTGTGAGCCTCATTGTGTGGAGGGGCGGTCCTTTGCGGGGACAGAACTTAGGTCGGCTTGCAAGCTTACTTGGTCGAGGGTGCGACAGGTTAGGTAGCTCGGGGGTGAGAGGAGCGGAGTAAGAGATGAACGAAGCGACGCGGAACCGTGCTCGACTCAGCTGCGCCGCAGCTCCCGCCGCCGCGTTGGCGCCGGCGCCGGGACCCAGCCCGCCTTGGGAGCCATTGCAGCTGCTGCACGCGCCATAACTAGCTAGCCAACATGCCTGGTAGCAAGCGCTCTTCCTGCTGGTTCACCGAACGGAAACTGAAAGAGCGCATTGGCCCTGCAGCCCAGCTGCACACGTGCATGCGCCATGCTGCGGCGCATGCGCCGGTCCTTGCACGGCCTGCAGCTGCGCCATCTCGGGCCTTTTGCACACCTGGCGTCGCAGTGACATAACTAGATAGGTTGCACACGCATTTTGCACCCATGCAACCCTCATCCCCGGCTGTCCCGCAGGCCCACGCTCCTCCCGCCGATGCCCTGCAGCCGCAGCGCCGCCGCCAGCAGGCTGCTGCGGGGGTTGCCAGCCGCGCCGCTGCTGCTGCCGCCACTACCAGGCAGCGCGGGAGCAGCCCCTGTCGCCTCCATGCCGCCGCTGTCCGCCATCAGTTCTTCCCTGGGTGCCGCCGCCGCTGCCCTCAGTGGCTGCCGCTTGGGCGAGGGTGGGTAGCTGCTGCCAAACGCCACGCCCCGCCTGTCCGGGCTGCTGACCGCCTCCACCTCAACATGTGAGGCATCGTGCACCACCAGCCGGTTGAGCGAGAGCTGCAAGGTGTGGTGGGTGGGAGGGAGCTGTTGAGGAGCAGGTACACCGGCAGTAACACGGGCCTCGGCTTGGCATGCACAGCCACGGGCGCTGCTGCCGCTCCAGCGGGCCGGCTCACAGCTGACGCAAGGCAAGGGATCTTGCTCCAAAGTGCAGGCCACACTCTACCACTCGCCTTGTCAACTTCGTACAGAGCTGTGGGGCCTGTGCCCCGTGCAAGCGCTCCGCTGGACACCAGCTCTTGCTTGAGCGCCCGCACCATGGCGTTGAACGAGGAGCCGCTCTTCACCTGTGTTGGGAGCGAGGGTAGGAGACTGCTGAGGTTGGTTGGCCGTGGCATCGATATCAAAACACAACATTGCATCTCAGCGGCAGGTAAAATTTGGTGGTGAACACGCCTTGCTTCAGCTTCCTGCACCCACCACCCACCACCCACCAGGAGCTTGTTGCGAGCGGCGGGCGAGGTGGGTCGCGGCGAACCTGTGGCCTGCCTGCCTCCCCCAGCCCTGCCGCCCCAGCTGGCCGGAATTGCTGCGCCGCTGCTTGCGGGGGCAGCAGCGACTGCGGGCTGGATACCTGATGCCGACACACGGTACCGCTGAAGCAAGCCGCCCTCATACTCCCCACTGCCCGCCAGGCTGGGCGACCGCGCCATAGCTGGCACCGCCCCAGGGCTGTTGGTGGCATCACCCAGCGGCGGCACTTCGGCCCCCAAGGCGCCTGCCGCCATGCAGCCGGCACCGCTGCTGCCGCTGCCACCAGCGGGACACGAGGTTGCTGCCGCAGCTGATCCGACCAGCTTCTGGAGGGCGTCTCGCTCCGCTTGCAGCACTCGGCCGGCCTCCAGCAGTTCTTGCACACGCTGTCGCCCCCAGTCCCCGCTGTCAATTACTCGAGCCAGGCGCTCGTTCTCCCGCCTCAGCTGCTCGTTCTCGCCGCCCAGCCGCTGCACCACCTCCGCCAGCCTGCGAGGGGAGGGAGTGTGACAGCGAGGGCAGCAGCCTTGCTGAGTTTAAGGTGTCAGGAGAGCCCGGTTTGGCCACCCCAACAACCAAAAGGTAAGTGATAGCAAGCAGGCATCCAGCCAATGCTCAATATGAAGCTCAGGTGAACATGCACCTGCTGAGCTCTTCGTCCCGCCGGCGTGCCTGCCGCCCGTCCACAAAGGCCGCCCACGCGCCGAACGCCAGCCCCGCCAGCCGAACCTCCCTTGCCTGCTGCACCTCAGCAAGCAGCGCCGCTGCGGCCGCCTTTGCTGCGCTGCGCCGCCGCCATGCACTCAGCACAGCAGCCATGGTGGCCGCCCGCCGCCGCTGCTGCGCTACCGCTGCGGTCTGGTAAAACCAGGCGATGTAGCGCCAGGCGTGGAATGCGCGCCGTGCCAGCTGGCGGCGGCGCAGCTGCTTGGCAGCTGCCACCTGCTGCCTCCAGGTGGCTTCCTCCTCCACCGCTGATCGCCACGCAACCAACGCTTGCTGCAGCCGCAGGCGGCTCAGCAGCCTTGCAGCCCTCTCCAGTGCATGCCGCCGAGCAGCCGCCTCTGCCGCAATGGCTTGCCACCCGCCAAACGCCGCAGCCAGAACGGAGTACCGGCTCTGCTGCTCCACAGCCTGCCACAGCTGCTGCTTGGCGCACCGGCGCTGCGCCTCTGCTTGCCAGGCATCCAGCAGGGCGCGCATGCGCCAGCGGGCCATGTACCGCACGGGCCGGCTCTCCAGGTGCCGCAGCTGCAGACAGCAGGGCAGGAGACAGCACGGTGGCTAGGCCTGTAGCTTAACTGGGTGGGAAACAAATGCAACCATTTCTGTTCCATGCAATGAGATATCAAATCCACCCTGCTGTGACCCTCAACTTGCAGTGCATCATGCGCTGCATATCTGTGGCTCACCTGCTGACCCAGCCGCTGGATCTGTTGATCTCGAGCCTCCACCTGCACCTTCCAGGCCCGCAGTCCCACAAGGCGCCGCCACTCTCTCCAGCAGCTCTGCAGCATGCTGCGGCGCAGGCGGGCCGCCGCACGTTGCAGCAGCGCCGCACGCGCCTCGTGCTGCCCGCACTGGCCGTGCCAGGCATGCAGGCAGCGGCGCAGCTGCCCCATCTCGATGCGGCGCCGGGCAGCCAAGGCGGCAGAACGTCGCTCCTGCTGGCTCGCGTGCAGATGCCGCCATGCCTGCAGGTGACGTGACAAGGCAGGGGCAGCATGGCAGTCCTGAGATAAGTGCACTGCTCAAATGAACAGGCCAACTGCACAAATACAACAAGTTGAATTGCTACTGAGCAACTCCATTTACCGTATTTATATTGATGTTCACCCTTGACATTGCCGTTCGATTCAAGCCATCACCCGCCAACCCACCCAGAATGCGCGCACCACCAACAACACCACCACCCCACCCCACCCACCCAGAATGCGCGGCCCAGCACCGCCTGTTCGACCACGCTAGCCTGCCGCTGGAACACCGCCTGGCTGTGCAGCAGCGCTTCCTGTACCTGTGGACGACGGGGCAGGTGGGGCAGGGAATGGGTGCTCAGAGCTCAGCCACAGCCATTGTGGTCTGGTGCAGTGGGGAGGAAGAAAGATGGCAACAGGTAACGTACAAGTCTAGCGTAATGTGTACCAGCATCCAGCCCAAAGCAGGCGCACCTTGCGGGACATGCCAGCCAGGCTGGCCAGCTGCTGCGCCGCCAGGCGGGCAGGCAGTGCGTCCGTAGCAGACACGGGTCCCTTGCCCCGCAGCTGCTGCCGCATGGCGTGGCCGTAGGCGGTCGCCTGGGCTGCCAGCCGCTCAATGGCCTCAGCATGGTCCCACTCCTGCTGCCGCGGCCGGCTCTCTCGAGGGGACAGCCCGCTGCTCAGGCTGCCGCCTGTGGCAGGCCCATCCCCCTCCCAATAGCTGTCACTGGCTTGCAGCCTGCCCAAACTGCTCACATCCCTGTCATATGCTGGGCCTGCCGCTGCTGCACCCTGCTGAGGCAACGGCGGTGCGCTGCCGGCTGCAGTGCTGGGCTTGGGGGGAAGCCGCAGTGGTGGCATGGGCGCTGCACTGCTGCTCCCCTGCCGCTGCCACTCCTGCCGCTGCTCAGGCAGCCAAGGCTGCTGGGCCGGCTGGCCAGCTGGGATACCTGGCGGCAGCTCTGCCTGCGGTTGCTGAGGTGGCAGGGTCTGGGGAGGCAGGAGAGGCAGCTGCGGCGCAGGCACCTGCTGCTGCTGCGACGCTGTGCTGCTAACAGGAGCCTGGGCAGGAGGCACCTCAGCGCACGCCTCCGTCTGCGTGCCCGCCGAGCAGCCAGCTGGCTTGGCAGGCGGCACCCGCTGCTCTCCGGCACTTGGGTCTGCATGGGCACGCATGCCCTGCATCTTGACGTCTGGTGAATCAATCGTGATGTGCACGCTCCCGGCGTGCACCTGCAGGAGGGTGGGGCTGTCCAGAGCGCTGGTGCCACAGTCCATGCTGCTCTGCCCCACGCCGAACGACAGGCCATGCTGGGGCAACGGCGGTTGCTGTTGCAGGGGCTGCTGCTGCGGGGGTTGCTGCTGCTGCTGCTGCACCTCTCGAGCCTGCATCTCAGGCTGCGCTGCAGGCTGGGGGACTGGCGGAGCCTGCTGCCCATGGCCAGGTGCCGGCTGCTGGTAGGAAGGCCAGCCGTAGTGCTGATAGTATGCCGCAGCAGCAGTGGCGGCATCCCAGTACTGCTGCTGTGCGTGTGGCTGCATGGCAGGCGTGCTGTACAATGCTGGCTGCTGCTGCGCCCCCTTGGCATGAGCAGCTTGAGGTGGGCTGTGCCATCCCGGGCTGCCTGGCTGCATGGCTTGGTGCTGCCTGCTGCCGCTGCTGCGGCTGCTGCGCCCTGCGGCTGTCGCATGCTGCTGGCTCTCATGCTCCTCGTCTTCCTCCATTCCCTCCTCTGCCTCACTGCTGCTGAATGTGTGCACCTGGTTTCGCGCCGCCCACTGCACCCGCCTTGGCTGCACGGCCGGCTTGAGCGCCGGTCGCAGAGGCCGCTGCGGCGAGCGCCGCGGGCTGCCGGTGGGGCTGGACAAGTGCAGCTCCGACAGGCGCCCATCAGGGTCGGTGGTCACTCGCAGCGCAAAGTCCGCAGCAGCCATCCGGCTGGTGTTGTGGCAGCGGCAGCCGGAGGGCCACCGCCGGCGTCGGCGGCGGTGGTGGCGCGGGTGTTGAAGGGCCCCGGTGGCAACAGTTGATTTCTGTGGAGCTGTCAAAGCGCGTTGCAAGGCCTAGCAGGCGCGCCAAGGCCGGAATTGGCTGCCGTTGGCAGGTCAACTGTGCCGAAGGCCTTAGAGAGTGCTGGGACGCCCCTATGACCTGTTGAAGCAACTGGAAACACAGACGAAGCACGAAAGTGTGCCAAATAGCACTAAAGGTCGCTGCCGCAATGCGCCCGGGCGACCAAGCTTGCAAGTGCAAATTGCAGCGATCTGGCGCTCTGTGTGATCCATTCATTGCTAAGATTACCGCTTGGTTGCGCGGGCACTCTGTCGCCCAAACAAGCGTGCCGCCGAGACCTCCGCGCGGCCTGGCTGCTGGTGGACCAGCCCGAGATTGATCCCAAAGTGACAACCATCCGCCGATCGGTGAGCCAGCGCATTGCTGCTCACCGCCCGGCTTCCCTTCTCGCCCTCCAGGGCCCCGCCCAGCCCCTGGCCCCCGCAATTATGTAGTGCATTGCGATCGGTGGCGACTACAGCACATTCCTTGGCCACAGCAGTTCATTGCCGCCGCCGCCGCCGCTGCCGCCGCACTTTGCAGGCATGGTGTGGCTGGAGGATCCGCTGACTGGGGACGTGCCGCACCGCGGCATTGTCGAGGAAGAAGATGAGGAGCAGGCGACGGAGCTGGCGCCTCAGTACACCGTGGCGCCGGTGGTGCAGGTGGGCGGTGTTGGGCAGTGCGGCCACGTGCATTTGTGCTGCTCCGCTGGTGGCTGTGAGCCAAGCTTGGCAATGCCTTTTCAGACGTGCAAGGGAGGAGTGGAGGACAGTGCAGATCTACAAAGTGCCTCACAGCCGCTGCACACTTGCTACCGACCATGTTGCAGGGGGCGGCCAAGGACGCCACTGTGGTGAGTCATGTTCAGCCACAAATAAATCGGGATTGGTTGTGCGGTCCGGGGGCCTCACTGGACCAAGGCCTGTGCGTACCAAAACTAGCCGCTTTGACCCCTTGCATGTCAAGCCAGTCATGTTGCACAAACTGCTGCGTATTTGGCACCCCATTCCTCGCAGGTGTTCCTGGCTGGGCAGGCCGCCTGCCTGCTGACCGGCGCGGTGCTGCGCCAGGCGCAGGTGCGCACCTGGGCAGAGGTTGGAAGATGATGCGGTACCATTTGGGGACCCGTGAATGTCGTGCAGGTGGCATTTGCTGCCGCACCAGTCACTGGGCACAGGGTGCCGTGCACACATCAGCCATAACCTGCACCTCGGCAGCTAGCCGTTTTGGCACTGACTGGAGCACGTGCAACGTCCCCCACCCCTTCCTCCCGCAGGCGGTGGGCAGCATCTCTGTGCCAGAGCTGGTGCGGGTTCGCTCGCCGCTGGAGGAAGAGTTTGGCACCGGGCAGCAGCCGGTGCACACCTGCACGCTGCACACGCTGGGCGGCGGGCTGCTGCTGGTGCTCAGCCCGCGTGAGCTGCCGGCGGAGCAGGCGCCCCTGTGGGCGCGGACGGTCCTGGCAGAGCTACAGCCGCGGGCGCTGGTGGTGGCTGCCACCCTGCCCGCCATGAGCTACCGCGGTCCTGGAGACCCTGCTGACGAAGATTTGGTGTTCAGCCTGCAGACCGAGGCGGCCACGGCGGCAGCGGCAGCTGGTGGCAGCGGTGCCGGCAGCACGGCTCCCACAGCAGCAGGCCTGCCGCCGCCTCTGCCAGAGGGAACGATGCTGGGCGGCCTGCCGGCGGCGCTGCTGGCTCGTGCAGAGCTGCTGCAGCTGCCCGCCACGCTAATCGCTGGGGTGCAGGTGCAGCAGGTGCCGGATGCCCAGTTCCTGCTTGCACTGGGCCAAGGGCTGGCGGCCGCGCTGCGCAGCACAGCGACTGGGCTGGGCGGCTCTGCGGCAGAGGCAGCAGAGGCGGCGCTGGTGCAGCAGCCACGCGGCGCGGCGCTTGCGGCGCTGGGAGCGGCTGCCGATGCCGTGTACCGCAGCTCCGCGAGCAGCTCCATCTTCAGCTGAGAGGCGGCTTGCTTTGCTTGGTCTGTTCCCAATTGCACTGCGCATGCAATTCTGTTGCGAAAAAAGTCACATGTTACATCTGGAAGCTGAGGGTGTGCTGAACAGCAGTGCTATTTATAATGAAATGGCGCAGTGCGGGGCAGGTGGGGCAACGGTTGGCAGGCGCCTACATCGCACGAGCAATCAGAGCGCCTGTGCAGAGTGTCATACGTTCAGGCATGGTAGCAGCCCATCACAGGCGGTAGTCTTTGCCCGCCCCAAACTTTACGTTTTCCAGCGTGCGCCGCATGATGAAGCGCGGCTTGGGCGGCAGCTTGTCGATCACCGGCTCGTACTTCTGCGGGTGTCGAAGGAGAGGGGGTGGATTCAATCTGCCTTTTGTTCTGGTCGATTGAGAAGGAGTGGATGGGATAAACACCATCTGCCTGATGACGCCTTGATTAAGTGCGGGTGCTTGCTTGGGGGGTCAACCGGAGGGAGGGCCAAGCACAAACGAATGCACCCAGCACAGCAACAGGACAGCAACAGCACAGCAGCCACATGGGCAGCTCCACAAAAGAAGTTTAGTCAAACTGATGCTTGCCTGGAGGTCCCAGTCCAGGAAGGTACAGGCCGCCGAGCCCAGCCTGGGTCAAACAGCCCCGCCACAGATTCGAACACAGCGTCAAAAGAACAGGACTGCAAGTTGCTTGCCTTGAGGTCCCAGTCCAGGAAGGTATATGTTGCCAAGCCCAGCAGATGCAGCAGCCAGTCCGCCATAGCTGCCGGCCCGACCCGCAGCAGGATTTGTGGCACCATGAGCGGCTCGGTGACCATCTGCACAAACACATTGGTTGGGGCACACAATTGTCAGATCCGCAGCAACAGAGCCAGCAAATGCAGGACTGGGGCAGCATGTCCGGCGCGGTGACCATCTGCACCGAAGGCGTTGGTGCAGGGACAAACACGATCGTTGCAAGTGGTGCAGCTGCCACAGCTGCATGCAGATGTCTTGCAAGGGCCTGCACCACATGCACGGGTTTGCCGCAGTGGCCTTTCATGCCGCAGTGGCCTTCGTGCGCAGCTGTTGCTGCTGCCCGACTTGCCTGCTTGCCCATGGTCCGCACCAGCGGACCCAGCTGGATCACATCCTGCAGGAAGGGCTTGAGCGTGGGCTCGCCCAGCTGCTCCATGGCCTGCAGGCGAGAGGAATCAATTCAGGCTGGTAGGTGGTGGGCGCGCTGCCGGTTGACATGATTTACTGTGCAGGACAGATTTCAGTGCATTCCTTGGCTCGCCCAGCTGCGGCATGGCCTGCAGGCAAGAGAATCAATTCAGTCTGGTGGATATCGGGCACACTGCAGGACGGAGGGATTCCAGTGCATGTCTCATATCCCAAGCTGCTCCATGGCCTGCAGGCACGAGGGGTGGACATGGGTTGGTTCTGGGCAGGCTGCGCGTTTAAGCCATCGAGTATGCAAGCCGGACTCCTGCAACAGCCTGGCTGAACCGTCGGTCGCACTGCGCTGCTGCGCAACACACCATTCTCGTCAGGCTTTCTAGCCACAAACCAAACAGCCCCATCCCACAGAAATTCCAGCGAGCAGACTTGCACAAGCACCTTGAAGTTGCCTGCCAGCAGCTTATTGATGAAGTCGGTGCGATAGGAGCGCAGGTCGGCTGGGATGCTCATGGCGCGCTGCAGAGATGCAGAGGCAGGCAAGCAGGCAGGTCGGTGGGCAGATGCAGGCGAGGGCAGGCAGGTGAGCTGGCCCATGTGTGCTCCCTTCGCAAGCAGCCCAAGAAGACAGTGGCGCAGGATTCCCTAGCAAGCGGTGCACTTCCCGCCGCAGGCACGCCACAACCTCAGCGCATGTCACAAACTACAAAAGGCCACGGTGCGGCCCACCTGCAGCATCCAGGCCCCGCTGAGTCCGGGGGAGTAGGCATTGAGGAGCGCCAGGCTGCGGGCATCCAGCGAGTCTGCTTCCAGCGCCTCTGTCACTCCCGCCGTCAGGCGGCCCAGGTGCCGCGTCAGCGCACCAAAGCCGCCAAAGCTGCGCGAGAGGGCAAGGCAGATGGTACGCTCAGTAGGTGAGTGTAGCAAACTTACAGGTCAACTGGTAGAGGTGGGTTGTGGGGAGGCAGACCAGCAGCCGGCCGAGCAAGGGCGGCGTTTGATTCACTGCATGCAGGCAAAGCAGCACAGCATGCCAAAGCCATCGTGTGCGCACCTGAGGGGCGACTGGATGCCGGAAGCGTCGCCCACTTGCAGGACGCGGCTGAAGCGCGGCGCCAGCGGCGAGCCTCGGTACGTGGGGAACCAGCCAAACAGGATGCGCAGCACCTACATCGGACATCGGAAGGAAGAACAAATCTGGATGTGCGAACAGTAAGAGATGGGGAATCAGCCAAAACAGGATGCGCAGCACCTGTGGTGGTGGGTGAAGGCAACACGCAGATGCTCGCTGTGCCGATGACCCGGGTGCATGTGAGAGGTAGCAGCTGGGAAACCGCTCGGAACAGCTGACCCCACGGCACTGCTTCGGGCTTTGGGCATGGGCATGCAAGCACCAGCACGCATCACATGACCTGTTTCAGCATTGCTTGCCTGCAGGTCCTCCAGCTGCACCCCTTGGTACTCGGGCATGCGGCGCCAGTACTCGTCAAGCAGTGCTTCAAGGGACGGCCGGCTGGGGCTGGCGTCCAGGTAGGTGAACAGGTAGCTGCACGGGAGGGGAGGCAGGCGGTGTGCAATACTTAGTTCCCAACAGCACGTGAACATGTAGCTGGACAGCAGGGATTAGGGACGGAAGCAGCGGGTAGGGCAGTTTGTGAAGGTGCGCACGGCACGCTGCATGAGCACGTGACAACTCGACAGGCACATTGCAGGGCTGCGAGCCCACAGTCATTGCAACGGCCACCCAAAACTGGCTTCCAGTCCCCCATTTGAGTGTGTTTCCAGCTTCCAATCCCAGCCAGCCGCTGTGCCTCACGTGGTGCGGTCGCCAGGCCCGCTGCCAGCAGGGAAGCCCTCCCAAAACAGCTGGCAATTGGTGACCGCCTCCGCCGCTGCTGCATGCCCGCTGCCGCTGCTGCTGCCGCCACCATCTGCTGCTGCCGGCGGCTGGCTGGGCGTGCACGTGTAGATCACGTCGCCAGTCGTGTTTTGGGCGGGGGCAAAGCCGCGTGCGCAGGTGCCCACAACCAAGCACACGCCATCTGGCTTCTGCCCCCACCGCACTTGCTGCACCACAGGGCTGGCGTTGCCCATGGCGTCAAGCACAAGCCGAGCGGTGAGGAACTGCTGCTGCTGCTGCTGGGCCTCCGCCGCCGCCGCTGCTCCTGCTCCATTCGCTGCGCTGCTGCCGCTTCCCTTGCCGGCGCCACTGCCGCCTGCCAGCTGCAGCGCAACACCATTCCGGTACACAACCATGCCGGCCAGCGGAGTGCGCTCCAGCACCACTCCGCCTGCGGCTTCGAAGCGCGCCCGTGCCGCGGCCACAAGGCGGGCGGGGCTGACGCCGAGGTTGAGCACGTCACGCGTCCACAAGTCGCTGCCGCCCGCAAAGCCCACCCTGACCGGGTTGAACTCAATTGAAATGCTGTCCTCCACGTCTTGCTGCGACAGCACGCCGAGCTCCACCTGGCACAGCAGGCACAGCGGGCATGGTCGGAGGTACGGAACTGGGTCGAGGGCCAGCCAGGGCCAGCAGGGTTGCAGAGCTGGCTTGCGCCAGGGATGTGAATGCTGCGCACAAAGCACACCGGCGTAACGCACAGATGCCCACGGCATGGCAGCAGCTGCTCATGGGCATGAATCCACATCCAGCAGTGCCCAGCATAGCTGCCCACAGCTGCAGTGGTTCATCAACATAGCTCTGCCACTACAACTGCCGGTCCTCACCAGTTCCTCCATCTCCTTCTTGCTGATGTTCCACTCCTGAGCGCGGCCCGCCAGCGGCCCTCGCTCCACAACAGCCACCCGCAGGCCTGCAGAAGGCAGCAGCATGTTCCCTTGAGGACTGATGGATGATACAGCGGGGCAGACTGCAGCGCAACAGCATTCAATTGAAATGCTGTCCTCCACGTCTTGCTGCGACAGCACTGCAGCGCATGATGCCAGGGAGCCAGCCTCTCAGAACTGCGGGCGCCAGTGCAGCAGTGTTGTATCGCCGGCTGCCCATGCACCACACACGCTACACGACACACCCACCTCGCAGCTGCAGCGAGCAGGCCAGGAAGATGCCGAGCGTGCCGCCGCACACCACCACATCGTACTCTGGTGCTGCCCCCAGCTTCTGGCCGCTCTCGCGCACAAACTGGGGCCGGGGGCCCCACACCGTCTTTGTGCGCAGGTCCCGCCAAGCAACGTCGGCACGCTTCAATGCTTCGTACGATGTGGCACCGCCGGCGCCCAGCGCTGCGCATGGTATGGCGGACACGGTAGAGGACTGCCCTTCATCAGGCTGGCAGGCAAGTGGACAGCCCAAGTGCTACAACACAGCCAGGCAATGCAACGGGCAGGCAGGGCTGGCAAGCAAACGAGGTGCCGCTGCTTCCGCTGCCCTGACCCGCGTCACTCACCTTGCGCGCCAGCTGCCTGGTTCTGCTCCATCTGACGGAACATGCGCTGTGTGAGGCTCTCGCTGCTGGCTTCTGTGTTGGTGCTGCCGCTGGCGGTGCTCGCCGCGCCGGAGGTGGGGGCGGCGGAGGCGCCCACCGCCAGTGGTGCCCAGGTCTGGCGGCTTTGGCGTGACACATTGCGCCTTGCGAGCGCACTGCGTTGGCCGGCAGGGGCACAGCGCCGCTGGGCGGCGCTGCCAGCCGCGACTGGGACGGCTGGGCTGCTGCAAGCCGCCGTCAGCATTGCTTCAGACTTTGTGATCACCCTGATGTGCAGCTGAGACAGAAGCAAACCTGCATGGGGAGCCCAGCAGTGCTCAAGGGTTTGGGCATGGGCCGATCAGTGACTCTTAAAGCCATCGATCAGCAGTGGAAACTTGTAACTCTCCTGCAACCAATCTCAGATGGCGGGCGCCCTCGCCAACCTTGCTCAGCGGCTGGGCCTGCGGGTCTCTCTGCGCCCGTTGCAGCAGGCCGCTTTGCAGCCGCCCTGCTTCACGCAGAGACAAGCTGCGGCTTACAGCAGCGGCAAGCTGGACGAATACCAGGACGAGGTGAGGAACTGCCGCCTCCGCCGCCGCCGCCTGCCGCTGCCTTCGACACCGCGTAGCAATTGTTCCACCAGCTGTCGCTTCACCCTGTCCGGCTCGCAGGTAGAGAACATCAACGAGGTGAGTCAGGATGGCATCAGCAGTGGGGGGTATGGACAGGCAGCGGCTGTGCAGATGGCAGATGGCAGCGAGCGTCACTTGCTGCTGTTCATTGCGCTCTGACCGGAAGCCGCCCTTTGTTTACCGTGTCTGCAGATGTTTGTAGCAGCGTGAGTACCTAGGCAATTGGGTGTTGTTGCGTGCGGCTGTGCCGATGCTGCTGTGGATGGGGGCACTCCTTGCGGTGCAACGCGTTGCAAGGCTGGCCGGTGGTGTTTGCACTACCTTTCCAAGACCGTTCGCTCTGGTTGCACATCGCCTGCAGGCGAGACGAGATTGAGTATGCACAGGAGGACGCAGGTGAGGTCTCAGCTGGCAGCGCTGCACTGCACATGGCACTTCAACAGCTGGAACCTCCCGAGAGTGTGTGCTGTCCAAAATTTCGCTTCCTGCAGAGACTGTGTATTTCAACGAAAGCTGCGAGGAGGCTCGGCAGGCGGTTTCAGAGGTGCTAGACGCATACAACGCCCTGCTGGGCAAGCTCAGCGCAGAGGAGCGCGGCAAGCTGCAGCGGTGCGTTGCGATGCAGGGTAGAGTCCCCTCTGTGAACATGCCGAAGTGGCAATCAGTGCTGCGCCCACCAATTTTCCGAGTCTGTGATGGGATTGCTGGTGTTCTGAAACCTCCAATTCTGGCACCGCCTGTGCTTGCAGGTCAATGGGGCTGAAGATGGAACAGCTCAAGGCGGAAGTAGAGACGCTGGACACGCTGCACGCTGACTGAGCCAGACCACAGCATGCACAGCACGGCGACACTGTTAGCAGAACTTCTGCCAGAAGGCTGCCGGCCGGCGCTGTTTGGCACCCAGATTCAACGACCGTGTTGACAATCCGTGCGGACGCAATGTGTGTTGCAACAATCAGGTGGATTTATGTAATGTGGCACTGAGGGAGCGCAGAGCCGGGACGGGCGAGCCAGCAGGGAAAAGCGACAGGAGCAAGCCGCAGATGCAGAACAGTGCAGGGGGAGGTGGGAATCAATGCTCGCAGTGCTGGGGGTTTAGGGTCAGGCCCCGTTGGTCGTGGTGGTACAAGCCTGCCTACTCAGTCATCGATGGCTGGCAAGACTAGAAGGTTTGAGTGCAAGCTAACTTGTGTTCTTGGTGGTTTCCAGTTGCCACACCGCCAATCACTCGGATGGCGGTGCAAGCACCTGGCAGGCGCCGATAAAGGTCGCCCAGGGCGGCAGCGCCGCCGCCAGCTGCTGCAGGCTGCCCGCCAGCTGCTCCGCTGCCGAGGGGCTCTCGCACTCGACCGCAGTGGAGCAGAAGTTGGGGCGAGGTGTGCGCAGCGCATCCGCCAGCGAGCGGGGCAGCATGCCTGCGCTGCGCACGATGTTGCGCCGCTGCGGCTGCAGCGCCAGCAGGCTGCGGTGGGCAGGAGACAGTGGAGTGGGAGGGAGAGCGTGCGTGTGAGAACTGCATTAGTGGGGAGCTCGGGCGCGCCTCAAACCAAGGCCGACCCCTCAGCGACATGGGCTCAGCATGCATGCTGAGCCCATGTCTGCTCTGAACGTGTCAACTGGTCGAACTCGCTCTCATGTACCGCCCCAGCCCACCCACACACCTGAGGCGGGGCCCCCGGGCGGCCACCAGCTCCAGGTCTGCCAGCGAGGCGCTCCAGCGCACCTCGGGCACCCACATGGGCTCCCGGGCATGGATGAACAGCACGCGCTGCAGCAGGGATGAACAAAACGTGCGGCATTGCACAATGAGGACAGAACAAGCCCGCATGGGATCATGCACAGCGATGCACAGCACGCTTTCACTGCGCAGCCATGCTGGGACAGAAAGCCAGCCCCGCCCACCTTGGTGGTGACGACCACAAAGCTGGAGCGCTCCACCAGCGGCATGGCCAGCACAAACTCGCCATAGCGGTGCGCCGCCGCCTCTTGCTGAGCTAGGGCAGCCGCCAGGCCGGCCGGCGCACCACCGGTGGTGGGTGGCGGCGGGGCAGCCAGCGGCTGCCGCCGTGGGTGGCGCGCCAGGCTGGCGCGCTCGAGCTCGGTGAGCAGCCAGCGGCCCATGGCTTCCGAGTAAGAGTAGGGTGCCAGGGGGCGGGCGGGGTGCACAAACCTGCGGGCAGGTGGGGGTTGGCAAGTGAGGGAGGGTTGTTCGAGCAGAGTGCCAGGGAGTGCGGGGGCACGTGCCTGCCACTAGCGCTGTGCTTTGCAAACTTTCCTTGAGCTGCACAGATGCATTATGTGCGAAAACCAGACCAGAGACACAACCTGGACAGGCACATTGCAGCATCACCCATGGGCGGCCTCACCCAGCCCGCGTTGGGCTGCCTGCGGAGACACCCAGACCAGAAGTAGCAGTTACCCAGGCAAATCACATCAGCACCCACCTGGGCGGCCGCACCCAGCCCACGTTTGAGCTGCCCGCCACCGCGCGGCGGATGGAGTCTGCGGTGGAGGCCAGCATTTCGAGCAGCGAGGCCAGGGGCAGGACCACCACGCCGATGACGCCGCGCCGCATGCCGCCCAGCAGGCCCAGCAGGCCGCCTGCATGAGGGGAGGGAAGTAATGGGCTGGCAATATGGGAGAGGGTGAGGCAGTCAAGAAGTGTGTGCAGCAAATGCCGCCCAGCAGGCCCAGCAGGCCGCCCGCTCGAGCAGAGGAGAAGGTATGACGGGGTCGGCACCTGGGCGCACAGCGCACCACTGCTGCGTCTCAATCTCAAGCTCGACTGTGCCAGCCGCAGACTAGAGGCTCGACAGGCACAAGCCACCACCCATGCCAGCCGCTAGCAGCCAGTCCCTCCACCGCCACCCACCCTCGTCCAGGCCTCGGATCGGCTCCCTTGCAAGGCCCGCCACGCCCATCAGCAGCGCTCCCAGCAGTCCGCCATCGCCGCCGCCCTCCTGCGTCCCTTCCAATAGCACCTCTCGAGGCGCAAACACAACTGCGGTTGGGGAGCCCGGCTCCCCGCTGCCTGCAGATGCGTCCCTGGAACGTAGTGCGGCCTGTGCGGCGGCGCGCGCCGCCGCCGCGCCCGCTGCCACCTGGCTGTCCCAGCGCTGCAGGCGCAGGCGGCGGCGGAAGGAGGCCCCGCTGGTGGTTGGCCAGGGGCTGCCGGGGCCCCGCAGGTCCAAGGCCGGCTGCTGCCCCGGGTGCAGGCGGTCCAGCCCAAGCGCAGTCAGCATCTTTCGGGCGGCTGTGGATCCCTTGGTGGCGGCATTGGACAGCGCAAACATCCAGTTCTGGCGGGCAGCAAGGGACGGATGGGTGGGAGGTGGGTGAGGAAATGATGGGATGCAGGGAGGATGTGACAGTTGGGGAAGGAACAGGCAAGGCGCGCCTCCTGACATGCTGTCCATATTTGCATGTGTGCAAGCGTTCGGAACCCATGTGCATGCTGCACAGCTGTTCGACAGCGCATCACGGGTCCCAAGTCAGCGCATGCCACTTCAGTGGGCTGCTCACCTGGAAGAGGCCGCGGGTGCCTGAGGCAATGCCAGACAGGAACTGCCAGGGGCCGCGCTGCCGCGCACTCTCCACTAGGCCTGGGGGCAGAGCGTCAGAGAGGACACAAGCGGCAGCTTAGGCTACAGGCTGTTACAGCCATGGCGCCCACTTGCACTAGCTCTCCATGGCAAGCAGTGCCGTTGTGCTGCATCGTGGCAGCTCGGTTGGCAAGCAGTGAACAGCTAACGCAACACACGCGCACCTGCTGCAGGAGACGCCACCAGCGACCACACTCCCAGCCCCAGGTGGTGGAACAGGCGGACGGGGTCTCCAAAGAAGGAAGCGCTGCCCACCACCTGGGGCAGCTGCGGCAGCAGGCTGCGCATGTAGTGGCGCTGCGGCAGGCGCAGGAGGGCGGACGCGGCATGTCAGGCAGGCAGGTGCCATTCTCATTCAGCCAGGTCCACGAGGCGATCAGTCTGAACAAACCAGTCACACCGTTGCTGTCCATACGTGGGTGCCATACACGAGTCAAATGCTCGCGACCAACAATACAGTAGCAGCAGTGCACCTGCAGGGCCTGCGCCAGCGCGGGCGCGCCCATCAGCGGGTTCCTCAGCTCCAGCGCCGCCAGCCGCAGGCGAGCATCCTCCACATCTGCCAGGCTCAGGATGCGCTGCAGCCGCTGCATCTGGTCTGCAGAGGCACATGGGGCGCGATGGGCGGCCACGGCAGGGGGTGGATGGGATTACATAGGAAGCGGGTAGGGGCAACGCCTGCTTCAATGACCAGCCAGGCAGCACGTCTTCCACCAACCTCCCAACTGGGCAGCAGCAGGCCTGCAACAATCCCAACCCACCTGAGTCTGGCAGGTAGGGCGCGGGCGTGAAGGACAGGGTGAGCTCCAAGGTGCCGATGCGCAGCAGATCAATGTACACCTGCACTGAGGTGGGTTGGCTCGGCGAGTGGCATCTCACTCGTAAGTGGAAGCAGCGCACGCAGCAGCATTCGGCCTCAGGCAAGGGAGCAAGTGCAGGCAAAAGCCCGCAAGGACATCTAGGCATTCAATTACCAAGCAGTCAAGCACCCCTCGTCCGTACCTTTTGCTCTGAGGGAGCCAGCAGGGCCGACCCCTGCCCACTTAGCAACGCCTCCAAGTCTGCAGGCAGCCCCGGAAGGCGCGCCCCAACCGGACTGGCCACAGCGCCCAGGCCTGCCGCACTCAGCTGCAGCGGGGGCACCAGGGCTGCCGCTGCACTGCCCGCGGCAGCACTGCTGGGCCCCGCCGCTGCGAACGAAGCCTCAGAGGCGGCGCGGCTGCCGCTCAGGGCCCCTGCCACACTGCCCTCTCCGCCAGCCGCTCCCAGCGCGGCTGCTGCACCGCCCCGGCTGCGTGCCGGCGGCTGGTCGGCAGCAGAGGAGCCAGCTGCTGCCGCGGCTGCTGCTTCGGTGCTGGCGGCCAGGCTGCCCAGGAATTCCGCCAGCTGCATCGCATGCTGCTGCTCCACATACACTGCCACGGGCGCCAGCTGAACGTCGGCCTGCTCCACACACACGACACCCGCGGGGCGGCGCTGCCACAGGGCCAGGCGTGCCACCAGGGCCGGTTTGCGTTGCAGCTCGACGGCTGCTGCCACAGTGGATGTGAGCTTGGAAATGGGGGCAGGCACCATCAGTGTGACCGGCAGAGAGACCCAGGGGCTGGGGTTGTCCAGCTGCGGGGGGGCAGGGGCGGCAGGGGGGCAGAGGTGGATTGCAACGAGGCAGCTGGCTTTGTGCACGGAGTCGGGCGCCAGTACTGATTCCCCAGGGCTCCGCACATTGAGCCGGCAAAGCACAGTCAAGCCCAACCTGAACGCAAAGGCACCCCGCGATTTCACAAAACAAAAGCTACGCACCTGCAGGGTGCGCAGCTCCAAATCCAGCACCAGGTGTGCCGCCGTGCCCGCCAGCTGGCCTCGCACGCCGCTGGCCCGCAGGTAGGCCATCTCTCGAGTGGGGCCCACCAGGGACACTCCCAGGGATGCCAGCTCAGCAGAGACCTCCCACAGCACGCCTGGCGGGGCAGAGGATTGGGAGGGGTGCGTTGGTGTTGGTGGAGAGAGCTGGCGTGGAGAGATAAGAGCTACATGCATGGCAGCATGCACGGCGAGCATGTCACAAAGCTCATCCTCACGGCCACTGCTATATCCACATGCCCACCCCCCGCCCACCTGGCAGCTTGCTGGCTGCACTGGCGTTGCTCTGCTGCCCGCCCCGGCCGGGAAGGCCCCAGCCATCCCACGGCCGCAGCTTGCCGCCGCCGCTGGCGCTGTCGCCGCTGCTACCGGCCACCGCGGCGGCAGCCTGCTGCAGGCGCGAGAGCAGGCTGGATGGGGCGGGAGCCAGGCCCGCAGCCACTGCCGCCATCTCTTCATATGACGCGAAGCTGCAGAGGGAGCGGCAGCCGGGGGTGGATCATCAGTTCAGTTACCAGGGGCTGCTAGTTGCTCCTTCCAGCCAGCGCCTGGGTGGGACCAACGACCTTGAAGCAAGCCGCCAATCGTCGCCAAGCCGAAAGCTCCAACTCCTCGTGCCCTCATTGCCGGCTTCACTTCTCAAGCAGCCCCAAGCTGCCCACCTGTGCCGCTCCGAGTCCAACACAGTCAGCACACGAGTGGGGCCCTCGGTGCGTACAAGGACGCGCAGCTTGCGCTGCGGCTCCCCGCGCTTGGAGGGCACGGACAGGGTCACATCTTGGCCCACCTGCGTGGGAGGCCAGGAGTCTATCACAGAGGGTTTGCATGATCTGCGTCGGTTTAAAGCCTGCCCAAGGGCGGCTCCGTGGTGTGTATAGCTGCAGGATGGCCCTTCAGCAATAGCACTGCTTGAGGCCAAAAACCTGCCCCGCACTCGCCTGGTCCAGGTTGAAGGTGCCCAGGGCCCGGCTGCCCGGCAGCTCCAGCACCAGGCGGTGCGGCTGCGCCGGCTCGTCCCATGCGTAGTTGAGGGAGCAGTAGGGTCGCAGCACATCCTGCTGCTCACGCACCCTGCAGTGAAGGAATGAGGGGGCAAAGGGTGCCAGTTTGCAAGCAGAACTGAAACTGAGCGAGGGTTGTGCAACGGGCCCAGACCTGTGGCGGGAAGTGGCACAACACAGCGCCTGTGACCGTGATGGGGCTGTGCGCGTGACTGTTTCCAGGGAGCACTCGCCGACGCAGCAAGCAGCCGCAACATGCACAGCTTAAGACACAAGCGCAGCTTGCCTGTACTGCCGCGCATGCAGCGTCTCCAGGGAGCAGTTGTCGATTCGATAGGGCGCAAAGCCCGCCGGGTGGTGGCTCAGCACGCAGCGCAGCACGCCCGAAGCTGCAGAGGCCGCCACATCGACACGAACCAGCATCGTGACGCCGCGGTCGCGGTGCCTGCGGCCAGAGGGGTGTCGAAAGGGCAGCGGATTCAACAAGGCCGGACAAGCGTGCACAGCATGCCTAACCTCGTCTGCAGCGGGCGCTTGAGGTTGCTGAGGACGAACATCGACGCGCGACGGGCCAGGTAATCCAGAAGAGCTGCAAGGCGCCACTTGTCCCCCAGCCCGCAAAGCTGGCACCAAGTCGCAAAGCTGCAAACTCGGTAACAAAAGTATGCAGCTTGCCTGATCTTGATGAACATGTCCCCGGGTGTGTCCAGCTCAAAACCGCCGCTCCACATCCAGCCCGCCTCCTGCACTTGTTTTGACAATTGCAGGAATCAGGTACGGCGCTTCAAATGCCAAAGTCAAGCGTTGATGCTGCTTTATCATCAGTACGAAACACACATCAACTGGTATGAGGCGGCCAGAGAACAAGCAGCCCCGGCTCGCCTGGATGCGGACGCAGAGGCGCAGCGGGCGCAGCACGTCGGCCCAGCGCAGCGCGCGCGACGCGCCCGCCGCCAGCTCGCGCTCGTTCAGGGTGCCCTGCAGGGCGAAATTGGTGGCCGGGCAAAGTAGTAGTCATGCAGCGAAATGGGCGTCAGCTAGCGATTGAGCCGGCGGACCATCCGGGCAGCAACACGGCAACAGCCAGCACGCTAACCTGCACACCTCTTGCCACACAAAACCAGCTAGCCTGCACCTCCTGCCACGCAAAACACAAGTACAATGCTCGCCTGCTGCTTGTACTGGATGGGCACGTTCAGCGCATTGATCAGCAGGAAGCGAGGCAGCAGGTACAGGGCAAGCGCGCCGCCGCTGCCCGGCACCTGGCTGGCCGTGACTGCAAGGGAAGCGAGCAGAGCGTGCAGGGAGTCGCACTGCAGGTGTGGGGTGGTGAGGAGCTGGCTGCTCACAGGCCAAGCTTTGCTGCCCAATGCACCGCCCACGGCATGCGTATGCATGCCAGTGAGCATGCTTTGAACAGTACATCAGAATCTGGTCCCTGTTCCCCCTGTTTCCCACACACCCGACATCTGGTAGGAGGCCCGCGTGGCAGGGATGGCGGCCGTGGGCGGCAGCAGCGGCGAGGGGACAGCCACCACTGCTGCGCCGCCCATGGCATCAAGCTCCACACCCTCGCTCCAGTATGTGCGCCCCGGCGGCGCCTGGCACTGCAGGGCGATGCAAGATGTGCAGGCAGGCGCGATGAGTGTGAACCATTGGTGGACTGATCGCTGATCTGGCAGCCATCTGATACCAAAAACTGCAGGTCCAAGCCATGGCTGGCATTTCCCTGCACAGGCATCAACATGCTTTCTTGCAACTGGCGGCCAGCCCCCTCACCTGAGTGGCCCGGATCTGCAGCCGTAGGCGGTTGGGCCGGTGGCTGCCCAGCCCGCCCTGCATGCTGGGCCACCTGCGCGAAGAAATGGCCGGGGTGGATTAGGTGCGAATGTAGTTAGTAAAGGGCCAAACGATGCAGCGGCGGCATGTGCCATCCCCCGGCACCCCCTTCCCCCATGCAACATGCAATGCGGCGCCCACTCGTTTCACGCTGCTGCGCACACATACCTGGATGGCATCTCAAAGGCAGGGCCGCCCTCCATAGAGTCAGCAATGCCGCGAGCTCGAGAAGCAGTCCGCTTCAGCCCCAGCACCTGGCTGCCGGTGGCAGTCAACCGGCCAGCAGGACAGGCTCAGAGTACACAAGCTACCAGAAACCTGGGGTTGATGGCAGACCAGCTCCAGCCACATGGCAGACCAGCTCCAGCCAACAACTGCATGCCAGGCATGGGTGGTCAGCTCAGCAATGCGCCAGCCCCGCTCACCGCGACTTGGCAGTTGTGGTGCTGCGCGCGTCCAAAATCTCGCTGAGGCCCTGCAGGTCTGCGGTGGATGTGCCGCGGCTCACACCCAGCACTGCGGCAGGAGGAGGGAGGAGTGCATGCGAATGCGAGGCATTGGCGACGGCAGCAAACACTGGGTGGGTGGTGCACGAAGACCAGCATGCGAGATGCATTCAGCAGAGCAAAAAAACTGCAGCTCTTTGCTATTCGATGCCGCAAGAATGCTGCCTGCCACACACAGCCCCGCTCACCTGAGGGTGCCGCGCTGGTTGGCGTGCTGAGCACGCTGTGCATGCCCTCCCGCGACACGCTGCGCAGCCCTGAAGGCGGCGCCGCCAGCCGTGCATGCAGCGGTGATTGGCTGGGGCTCTTGGCCATCGCGGCGCCGCTGTTGGGTGGCTGACCAGGGAGGTCGAGCGGCGGCAGCCAGGAATCGGGGACCTGGGCGGATCATGGCGAGTGGGAATGGGGATGTGTGGACCACTCAGAGCCAGAACCCCGAGGGGTGCCTGCCAATGAACGCAGTGTGTCTGGCCCAGCAATTTCCATACATTCCCTCAAAACAGCACCGCACCCTACCTCGTCGCTCATCATCGCATGCAGGCCGTCCCGCTCCGCCGCCTCGCCGAACACCCCCTCTGCAGCAGATTTGTGCAAGGTTCGAGGGCATCTGTAACATTTCGGCTAGGGAAGCAGCGGCAGTGCAAGCTTGGAACATTTAAGGTGCCAGGTTGGGCAGCGCTGCCCTGCCCGGGTTTGGCTGCTGACCTGTAGGCGCGACCTCTCGAAGAGCCACGGGCACGCCGGTGCAGTTGAACACCCAGAGCGCGCAGCCAAAGAGCAGTGTGTGGGAGCCTGCAGGACAGGGGTGGCAGAAAGTGATTCAGGCATATACACGGCATGTATGGGGTGTGGCAGACAGCGGTCCGTGCATGGCCTGCCTGCCCAGGCCCGTCTACACACGCAGCCGTGTGCTCAGTAACAAAATACAAAATTGCCGCACCTGTGGCGACGTCCATCGAGTGCCGCACAAACGCCTGCACCTGCGACTGGCCATGCCCCATTTCCTGCACCCAGGCGGACAGGGGGCGTTGAGCAGCGTCAGAGGCAACGAGGCGCGTGCAGTCCCCTCAGAACAAATGTCCATGCAAAGGCGCCGCACGAAACGAGCACGGCAAGGTGGGCACTCAAGCGCATGCCTGCTGCCTTGGGCAGCCCAGCCGACTTGACCCACTCGCCTGCAGCAGGAGCTCGGTGTCAGGTGCCACCGCTTGCCGTGCCCCTCCACTGCCGCCACCGTCGGCCAGCGAGGCCAGGGCAGGCAGCGGCGCTGGGGTGAATGGCCGGGTGGGGTGGTAGCCCAGCGCGCGAAGCACGATGTGGTCCACCGCCGAAGCGTCCACAGCATGCAAAGCAGCCTGCTGGTTGGGCTGCAGCGCCAGGCGGTGCGGCTGGCCGTAGGCAACCAGGGACACATCCACTGGTACCGGCAGCGCGTTGTGCAGTACCAGCGGGGGTGACAGCAGTACCTCCCAGCTGCCGCCCGCCGACAGCGCAAACGCTGCCAGTGAGGCACCGGGTGTACTGGGCGCTGCGGCGCTGCTGCCGCTGCTGGCGCCTGCCCTGCTGCTGCCGCTGTTTCCAGTGCTTCCCGAGTTGCTCCCCGCCAGGCGGGACGCACCCATGCACAGCAGCACAGGCAGCTGGTGCTCGGAAATGGCCTCGCAAGTCAGCTTCTTCGAGCCGCTGCTGCGCTCCAGGGCCGGTCCCCGGCCGCTGCCGCCGCTGGCTGCCGCCTCGGCGCCTGCCGCCTGGCGCAGCAGCGTCTGCAGGGAGACTGCCACGCTCCACTCGTATGGATGCTGCCACGCGGGAGTGGCCGACCCAGAGGCGCCTGCCGCCGCCGCCTGCCGAGCTTCGTAGGTTTCCAAGCTGCCTCGCTGGGGAGATGCCAGCCCAGTGGTGGAGTACAGCAGCGGGCTGGACGGCATGCGTTGAGCTGCAAGCGGCAATGATCCGCCCTGGCTGCCCGCCATCAGCGCCGCAGCTGCCGCCAGGCTGTCTGCCGCCAGGCTGGGGATGCGGCTGCCGCCGCTGCCTGTGCCGGATCCAGGTTGCCAGGTGGCTGCTGTCTGCAGCCGCTCGCCGGCTGACGGCCGCCCGCCAGACAGGGACGGTGCCGCAGGCGGTGGCGCGGGAGGCAGGCCTGCCGAAGCGGCCAGCGCTGCACCAGACGCAGCAGACGGGCGGATGCACAGCAGGCCGGTGTGGGCGCGAAGGGCGGGTAGCCACATGGCGCCGCCAGGGCGTAGCATGCCCAGCGCTTGAGGCTCCATCACAAGTCCCATGGGTGTCTGCACTCCAATGTCCAGCGACAGCTGCGTGGTGTTGCGCAGCTGCGCGGGTAGGCCAGGGAGGAGGCAGGATGTGGTGTCAAAATGTGCAAAGGTTTACACGGTGTAAGCTAGAGAGATGAACAGCTGCGCACTGCACAACTTTGCACAACGAAATGCGCCTCCAAACACTGCGGCCCAGCGACAGGCCAGGGCTCACTCACCCGCACGCCCGAGTGCAGCGCCAGCGTGTAGCCGCCGTGCCGCGCCTCCCTCATGTCACACAGCACTCCGGGGCACACGGAGCAGCCCTCAAAGCAGCCCCTGCGTGGTGGGAGGCGTGCAGGACGGGTGAGCCGTGGTGGGAGCAGCTGCGAGCGTTGTGCCAAGTTCAGAGCGCAGGTGCTGCCCGGCCAACTGCAGTTTCTCCATTCTCTTAGAGCTTGTTAAATGGCAAGGTTGCATTCGTGAGTGCGCTCTCCAGGCGCCCCAGCCCTCTCAACCTACCTGTCGAGGTGCAGCGGCCCGCAGACGTCGGGTTGCTCCGCCAGCCGGAAGTAAAGCAGCGGGCGCGTCTGCAGCGCGGCAGCCGCCGCCGCCAGCCCGCTGCTGCTGCCTTCCAGCGTGGCAGTGCTGTGCAGCTGGCCGTGGTGCAGGTGCGGCGCGCTGCCCAAGGGGGCGAGCAGACGGCTGCTGCTGGAGCTGTGCCCCAGGCTGGACCGCTGGTGGCGGCCGCCAGGCAGGTGCGGCAGCAGCACACCTTGTGAGGGGCTGGGTCGCCCCACATGCAAACCGTGCCGCTGCGCGCTGCTGGCGGCAACCACAGGCAGGGCCACCCGCCCGCCAGGACGCACAACCAGCTCGGGCCGCCCAGCAGGCAACCAGGGCCCCTGGCTGCCGCCGCTGGCACTGCCTGCCGAGGCGTAGCCAGGGCTGCCACTGCTGCTGCCGCCGCTGCTGCCGGGGCTGCCGCCCGGGCTGCTGCCGCCGGCCTGCTGCTCTGCATTGGCCGCTAGCCACACCTCCAGAGTGGTCCCCGTCTGGTTGTGCAGCCAGTAGGCGGCACTATAGGCTGCGCTGTTGCCGGCAGCTTCCAACTGAGCATCCAGCAGAGACGGATCCTCTGCAACCGCTGCGGCAGCCACCAAGGCGCCTCCCGCCAGGGCAGCCGCCTCCAGGGCTGTCTGAGTGACGGTCAGCTCCAGGCCGTGTGCGGACGACACCGACAGCCGCTGGTGCTGCTGCGCGTGCTGCGCCGAGGGGGTGCCACTGGGTGCCGCCAGCTGCAGGCGGCAGCGCCAGGGCTCCAGAAGCGGCTCCCAGCCCAGCTTGATGCCGCTGAAAGCTGCCACCTGGACGGCAGACAGCAAGAATCACATGGAACAAGTAACTCACTCCATTGTGGGAGCACATGGCTGGAGTGTGGGGGTGCGAAAATGTCACCGCCACGCACGTTCGGGACGGGCATTGAGAAGCAAGCAGGAATGTGCAGCCATCCCTTGCTCATTCCAGCTGCTCCATGCCCGCCCAAGAAGCCAGGCAATCGGCACAGCCTCAGCCCCCACCTGCAGCTCGCTTTTCAGTGTGCCCTCCAGCACTCCATTCCCAAGGTCGTGCACATCGGCTGCAGCAGAAGTGACAGCAGAAGCTGGCGGATGCAGTCGGTGCAGCTTGTGGCTAGCCCATCCATAGGTCTGCCCCCCTGCCAAACCTCCTGCGCCTCCCTCCCCCACGTCAACACAGCCGCTGCACACATGCGTCTGCACCTGTCACAGCCGCGGCCGCCAGCTCCAGAAGAGGCGTGGGTTCGGGCAGCAGGCGGTGCTGGCCAGCTGGCGCCGAGTCGTCCTCCCGGCTCAGCAGGCTCAGCAGGGCCGCTGCCTTCTGCACATTCAGCTTGAAGGTGAGCTGCAGCGGGCCGGGCCCAGCGCCCTCGCCCTCACTTGCCGCTCCGCCAGCCTGCATGGGACAGCGACGGCAGTGTTGCATGTTGCATGGAAGCACGGGAGCCAGGTGCTGTCTTTGCAGCCAGGGCACTGTAAGAGCTCCAAAACACACGTGGCTGCCCCGCCTGCAACCCTACCGCAAACCCAAGTTCTGCTCCTTGAAACAACCAGCCCGCCCGCCCCCTCACCTGCTGCTCCGCAGATGCGCCAGCCTCCACATCTCCCTGCAGCGGCAGGTGCGCCGCCAGGCTGGCAGCAACTGCCTGCGCATGCCCCGCCAGCGCGGCCGCCGCACACAGGTTGCGTGGGTGCGCCCACAGGGAGGCTTGTGCCAGGCTGGCACCAACTGACACCTGGCGGGCAGCACCCACTAGCACACTGCCCTCCGCGGCGGTGGCGGCTGGCTGCAGCTGGCGGTGCTGCTGCTGAGACACCAGGCTGAGCTCCAAGCGATGCAGCCCCACCAAAGCGTCAGCCAGTGGGAGGCCCAGCAGAGCCGGCGGCGGAGCCGCCGCCGTGGCCGGAGACACAGCACCCACAGACAGCAGCAGCCCTGGCACCAGGAGGTGCACGCGGCTACTGCCGTCTGCAGCCAGGTCCGCCGACAGCTGCAGCTGGGCCTGCAGGGCGGCGGCAGGCACGAGGCTCTCGTCTTCACCCCAGCTGCCGCTGTCCGCGCTGCTGTGCAGCTGAGGCTCTTCGTCAGCCAGCAGCTCAACCAGCAGGGACTGAAGGTGCAGACGTACTGCCGCACAGCTGCCCTGCTCCTCCGCCGCTGCCGCAGGCTGCGTAGCACCCGCACTGGGCGCCTTGGGCGGAGCAGGGCGGACGCCCAATGGGCTAGCCGAGCGGGCTGCCGCAGCCGCCGCGTACTGCCGCTGCGCCTGCTGCGCCATCACAGCATAGGTGTGCAGGCACTGCACTGCGCCCTCCCAGCCGGCAGCATGCAGCCGCAGCACGATGCTGTCGATTGAGATCGCCGCCTGCTGCTGCTCTGGAAGCAGCTGCGCAGTCACGGTCGTGCAGCCGCCAGCGGCGCCGCTGGCGCTGCCTGCAAAGCTTGGGCTGCGGTGGTCGCCACCCGGGGTCGCCCCGGCGGGTGTGGCAGGCTCGCCGCTGCCGCTGCCGCCGCCGCTCTGGCTGTCTGCTGCCATGCTGGCGGGGCTACCCATGTCATCCGTGCCTAGGCTGCCTGGCGCCAGGCTGCCCTCAGCACCCTGCCCTCCATGCAGCACCACCAGCACTTGGCTGGCATACTGCTGGCCCCCCGGCGCCAGCGGCAGCGGCACGGGTGGAGCCGGGCTCTGGCCGGCCGGCGGCGACTGCGCGCCTGCAGGCAAGAGAGGGGAGCAGCTGGTCATGGGTTGATGATACAGGTAAGCACACGCTGTACCAGATGCTTGATTAAATCGCCAACACAACACTGTAAGCTCTGTCATGAGTGTCCAGGCGCACTTGCATGGAATTGCTACGGCCAAATGCATGCTCCATACCTAGGCACTAGGGTCCCCACCTGGCTCCAGCTCCGAAGCCGCATCCTCAAACTCCAGCTGAACCAGGCTGCTGTCGCACTGTCTATAATCAATCAGCGCACAAGTCAAACCCACCTGGATCCAGTTCGGAGGCTGCATCCTCAAACTCCGACTTAGCCAGGCTGCTGTCGCACTGGCTATAACCAATCAGCGCACAAGTCAAACCCACCTGGATCCAGTTCGGAGGCTGCATCCTCAAACTCCGACTCAGCCAGGCTGAAGTAGCGGGATCCGCCGGCGGCCGAGGAGCCGGAGGTGCGGCCCAGCAGCGTGGCGCTCGCCTCGTGCCACTCCTCGCTGGCCACTGTTTCTGGAGGGAATGGGAGGGAAGGGCGACGGAAAATTATATATATAAGGACAGGTGGCCGGAGCAGGATGGCATGCGTGACGCACCACAGGCTGTGCACGCAACTTGTGCAACCCAGTGCGGTTATGCACGGCGGCGCAGCTGGAACACAGGCAGCTGGCTTGTAAGCAGCAGCTTGGCCCTGCATGATTGATTTGCACCCCCCCTCATACACCCACCTGTCGCGCCTAGGCCTGCGGACAGGTTGCGACGCGCACCGGCCGCACCGCCCGTGCTCAGCGGTCCGCCCCTGCCACGCTGGTACAGCACTTCACTGCCGGGTCCTTCCAGCGGGCCAAAGCCGACTGACCCCGGGCCGCCAAAGGCGCGAGGCGATGCGCCGTTGGGAGGGCTGCCGCCAAGCAGGCCTCCCTGGGCATCCCTGCAAAATTGATCGGGGGGCGAGGACAAGTGTCTTTGGTGTGCAATGATGGGCACAAGCGACGCCCGAAAGGCAGCTCACTGATCCCCTGCATGGCCGGCTGTCACAGACAAGGTATGTGTGAGACGCACTGCTCATCAACCCTCACAGCAGCAGCCTGAGCCCACCTGGAGCGCTGTGCATCTGCGACGATGGCGGCGGCGAATGCAAAAGGCGACAGCGAGGGGTGCTGGTAGGCAGGCCGTGGCTCCAGCACATGCACAGCCAGCTGGCGCCAGCTCAGCTGCACCTCGTGCGCCCCCTCCCATGCCTCAGGCTGCAGGCTGCCGTCCCAGCTGCTGCTGCGCTGCCGGTGCGCAGGCACGCTGCCTGCCTGCCCTGGCACAGCTGCAGCTGCAGAGCCAGCACTGCCACAGGCTGCACAGGAAGCACGAAGGCCGTGCCACTCGACCTTGAGGCATGTGCTACTGGCAGTGGACCCGAGAATGCTCAGCCCTATGCAGCCAATCGCTGCCTCTAGCCGCCACTGCGGCATGGCCAGCTGCGGCGGCGCAGGCGCTGAACCATCTTCAGCGCCGCCCTCCACGTCTGCCGCAGCCGGCTCTGCTGCTGCCGCCTCCTGCTGCGCATGCTGTGGCGAGGCGCCACCTGCTTCTCCTGCTGCCGCCGCAGGGCCGCTGGCTGCCGACTCTTGCGACTCCCTCCGCCCCGCTGCTGGCGCCCCAGCAGGCGGCTGCGGCGAAGGCGAAGCTCCCTGCTGCTGCAGCGGCGGCGGCTGCTGCGGCTGCACGGCTGGCATCAGCGTGCGAGCGGTGGACTGCTGCCGCTCCAGCGTGCCAGAGAGCGAGGTGACAGCGCTCTCGCTGTCGGTGCCAGGCCCCTCCTGAGGCTCTCTACCCAGCAGTGCCAGCTCGTGCTCACAAATCTGTGCCGCTGCCGCCAGCATGCTGAGCTGGCTGGGGTGCAGGCCAATGTCAAGCGCCGACACCTCAAGCTGGTATGCCACAGCTGCTGCTGCTGCTGGTGCACTGCTGCCGCCTGGCCACATGGGCGCTGAGGCAGCTGACGCCGACCGGCTGTGTCGCACAGGCTGGACGCCGCCGCCGCTGCTGCTGCTGCCACTCATGCTGCAAGCCAGCCGCAGGCTGGGCAACTGCAGCACCGGCAGCATGGCATGCCGGGCATACCCCACCGCTGCTGCAGACAAGGTCAACCTGCCCGCCTCAACAAGTACTTGCTGCTCACTGGGCGCCTGCAGCTGGGAGGGCTGCTGCCTGACTGGAGATGGCGAGGACGCCTCAGCAGCCAGGCCAGGAGAGCAGGCAAGGGGTGCGAGGGACAGCTCCCGCCAGCTGCCGCCGCGGCTACGGCTGCCGCCCGTGCGCGGGCTGCTCGCCGCAAGCGGGCTGCTGCCGCCACTGGCCGCCGCACTCGGCAGCATGCTGGTTGGCGGGCTGCGCCCCTCTGTTGCTGCTGCTCCTGCTCCTCTACCATTGTTGCGCGCCGCTGCAGCGGCTGCCTCAACCAGACCTGCCGGATCCAGCGGCAGCTGCAGCCGCAGCAGCGGCACGTCCAAAGCCAGCAGGTCTTGGTGCACGCTGAGGAAGTCGTGCACAGCAGCCGGGATGCCGCTGCCGCCAGCGCCATGCTGGCTGCCGCCGCCGGCGCCCCCCGCTGGGTGCAGCACCGGCTGGTACCGCAGCACTAGCCGGATGTCGGACAGCTGGATGCTGGTATATACCGGTTTGCTGGGGGCGGGTGCAGGGGCGGCTGGCAGGGCGGCCTGCTCCGCTTCTGCCGCATCAGCGCCGGCTGGGGCTGCTGCTGCTGCTGCTTGCGGTGGCGGGGAGCCTGGACTGGCTGCCACGGCTCGTGCGTCCGAGGATACCGCGCTTGATGAGGCAGGCGGCGGCTGGAGAGCGGCGTGCTGTAAGTGCTGCTCTGTCGGCTGCTCCGCCTGCGGCTGACTTGGCAAAGAGGCTGGCTGCTGCCCGAGCTGCTCCTCCTCGGCGGCCATGCTGGCTCTGCTGCCTGTGCTGGCAGCATACAGACCGGCCAGCTTACCAGCGGCAGTGGCTGACTGCCCAGATGGGTCGGGCGGCCCGCCCGGCTGCCCTTGCTGCTGCCCGTGCTGCTGCTCCAGCTGATCAACAGCCGGCGGCTGCACTGCCTCGCCAGCAGCAGCAGCTGCCTGCTGCGGCTGGCCATCTACTGCACTCTCCTGCACCTGCTGCGCCACAGCAGCTGGCTGGGGTGACTCCTCTCCGCCAGCCGGCGGCGTCTGCCTGCTGCTTGCAATTTCCACAACTGCGCCTTCCATCGAAGGTTCAGGCGTGAGCAGAGCTGCCGCGCTTGCGCTGCGGCTGACGCCACCGTTCTCGGCCCTTGTCGCTGCCGCATCCTCTGCTGCTGCCGCTGCCGCCGCTGCTTGCTCCTGCTCTTCGGCCAGAGCTTGTGCCAGCGCCGCAGCACGCAGCAACAAGCCGTGCCCCAGCTGCAGGTTGCTGGCTGACACGGCCGCGTGGGTCGCGGCGGGTGTGTCGTGCACACTCACACTGATGCGGCTGGCCTGCCGCTCGTGTAGCCTGGCGATGGAGGACACAGGACGGGGATTGCGGTGAAAAACCTGTCTTGGACAGATCGGCACACCTTTGCGAAGCAGGCCAAAGACGCTGCTGTGCAAGTGCAATGAACAGCCAAACAGTGGAACGCACTGCCCACCTGCCCAAGAAGCTGGCAGTCTCTCCAGCAAAGCCCTCGATCGATAGGTCCCACACATCCAACTGGGTGGTGCTGTGGGGGCCTGCTGCTGCTGCGCCGCTGACTCCTGCCACCGCACCGCTGCTCAAGCCGCTGCCGCCGCTACTGCTGCCAAAGCTGGCAGTGTGTGTGACGGACAGTCGGTCGATTGCCAGCTGCCGAGCGATGCGGGGCAGAGGCTGGCCCCGCACCGGTGGCGGCAGGTGCGGCTGGGGCGAGGGGTTTGGTGAGAAGTCATGCACCAGCAGGCGGGTCAGCGAGGCCTGTGAGGAGAGGAAGCGAGGACGGCGAGGACGGCTATGTGTGTGCGTGCAGATCTGAGCCAGCATGGCATGGAGCAGCGCATGCTGATTGCCCGGCAGCGCTCTGACCTCAATAAGGCCCGGCATGCCCGCCTGATTGCAAAACCAGCCTCCCAACCCAAGCCTCACCTTGACAGCCAGCCCATCCAAGAGGCTGTGCACGCTGACGCTGGTGGGCCCACACGACAGGCGAGCCTCCAGAGCTGCCAGCCCTCCTGCCACTGCACTGGCTGCCGCGCTGCGCCCCGCACTGGTGGGCGAGGCAGAGCGACCGCTGCTGCCGCCGCCTGCCGCTGCTGCGCCTGCGCTGCTGCCAGAGAAGCGCAGGTCAAATGCTTTCAGCTGGAGGTCGACCATTACCACGGGGGCAGTGGCGGCGCCCTCGCTGGAAGGCGGAGGGACAGCAGCCATCTGGCTGCTGGGGGCTGCTGCTGCCGTGTCCGCCAGCCCTCCTGCTGCTGCAGCGGGCGGTGGCGGCTCGCTGGCTGGCTGCGTGGTGCTGCTGGGCAGCTGTAGAGCGTCGAGCAGTTGCAGCAGGATTTGCTGGGAGAGGGAGATGGCCAGCGGATCGACCCGCAGCCCCAACACCACCTGCGGCAGTGCATAGTCCTGCAAAACCAAGACATAAGACGCATGGGTGAGCTCAGCAACGAGGCGCAAGGAACAAACCAACTCGGAATGACAGTGCAAATGCGCCTCTACAGCCAGGAAGGCACGGGCTGCCTGCGGGCTGGCAGACAGCTGCCAGCATCGAAAGACGAACACGCCTGGCCTTGGCACGCCCAGGCCGCCTCACCTCGGCAATGCGGTGCATCTTCAGGCTGCCACCGATGGACATGCGCTGCAGCACAGGGTGCCACTGCCGGCCAAACATGCTGGATGCCCCCGCAACCCGGCCGCCCTCGCCTCCGGCGCTGCCGGTGCTGCTGCCGGCACCAAAGGGGCTCGACCGCATGCCACCGCTGGCTGTGCTACCAGGCGTTCCCTCCACAGCAGCGGCGGCGGCGGCTGCCGCGGCTCCTGGCAGCACCGGCAGGCTGGCCTCAGCATGCAGCTCTGCTATGCTCAGCTCAAACTGCTGGTACAGAAGGTACGACTGCACTGCCGCCACAGCCGCAGCTGCATCCTGGCTGGAGCCTGCCGGCGGGCCGCCGCCCAGCCGCGCCGCCAGCCGCCGCTGCTTGATGGCGGCCGACAGATGGGCCGCCGCTTCGGCTGCAGTGAGGGCATGGTGGCCCCGCTGCGGCGCGCCGGCTGCAGGGTCGGTTGACAGCAGCGTGATGGGTCCGGTGTGCAGCACCAGGGCAGCCGGGGCGCCCTCTGCATCCTCTGCCGGCCCCGCAGCCGGCAGCTGCACCTCCACATCAAGCACCTGCAGCATACCGGGGAGAGTGTGGACAACTCGACGTTGCTGTACAACATGCAGGTGCACAGCTATCGCAGAAGGGAGCCAGGCGCTGCTGCAGTTGGCCGGCCGCATCTGCTGCCCGGCTGTGTGCCCTGCGCTGCCCCCCGCTTTGATTCATTCTTCTTCTTCTCATTACATGACTTCCTAGCAGCTCGCACCTTCACAAGCAGGTTGACGGGTGGGCCCAGTGCCGCGACTTGGCGTGCCTTGATGGCACAGCGAGCCTCCACCGCCAGCCCGTTCAGAGCGGCCAGCTGGCAGCCATAGAAGCTCTCCTGTTTGGTTGGCGGAGGCACAGGATGTGAGAGGTGCGGTTGGGCAGACCGATACAGACCGAGATGCATCCAACATCCAAGTCCTCTCAAAAAGGCACCGTGACCACTGGGCAGAGCTGCAGCTGCACAACACCAAAGCGCATTGCGCCACCCGCTGACCAGCAAGCCTCAGAATGTTGCACTTACCGGCACCGCGGGTGGGACCAGCCCCAAGAGGCGCTGCAGGCACAGCGGGCGCAGACGCAGCAGCAGCGGCTGCACCAGCACATCCAACTGAGGCTGCGGCTCGCCGCCTTGCTCTGCAAGGCCTCCCGCCGCATCTGCTGTGGCAGCTGGTGCCGATCTAAACTGCAGCCGCACTACAGGGGAGCGAGTGTGGCCGCCCGGCGTGGTGGAAGCGGCGGCGGCCTGGGCAGCTGCTGCCACTGAAGCTGGCGCACCGCGGGAGAGCAGCGGCGAAGAGACGCCTGGACAGGAGCACAGGTCGTGCAGCGCGACCTCGGCCAGCTTGAGTGAAGCGGTGAAGTCGCTGGGCTGCACCTGCACCTGCAGGCTCAACTGGTCCAGCTCCAACGCTGCAATGCCGCTGCCGCCGCCGCCGCCGCCTGCCGCCGCTGCTGCTCCTGCTGCTGCTGCACCGCTGGGCCCTGCCGCCCCTGCGCCAGTGGCGGGACCGCCATCCAGCAGCAGCAGGGAGGCCTTGCTGATGAGACAGTCAACAGTGAGGTGCAGGCCGGCTGCCGCGGCGCCGCCGGCACGGCTGGCGGCGGCCGCCGCTGCCTGCTGCTCCTCAGGATGGAAGTCAACGGCTTGATACAGTTCCTCCAGTTCTGCCTCTGTTGGTTCAGGCAGCGCCGCTGCGCCGCTGCCGCTGCGCGCCTGTGGGTGATGGGCGAGGCAGAGGAGTGCGGTTGAGGCAGGGGAAGGGAAGTGAGCTTGAGCAGGTGTTGGGCAGCAATGGGCGCTGCTGAGGAAGGCAAGGCGAGGCATGCACAGTCAGCAGCAACGCCCGCAAACAGACAACAGATGCATCGCCAGCAGCAGCCGAACAACACATTGCCAGTAGCATCCCGCCGGAAAAAGCGCACCTCCTCTGAGCCTGAGTAGGGCAGGTAGCGCAGCAGGCCAGCAGCCTTGGACACGCCCCAAGCCAGGTAACCCGACCGCCGGCCGGCGCCCGCGGGCGCTGCCGCAGCTGCCGGGGCCGCGGTATAGCTGAGTCCGGAAGACGAGTCTCCGATGGATGGGGGCAGAGGGGTGTGCCGAGCTGAGGGGATGTGGCCTAGAGAAGCTGAGTGTGCCAGGGTGGGCGGCGGCCCGCCCGCCACAGATGCCCCAGTCACGCTGGCAGGCAGCGTCTGCACGCGGCGCCGACTTTGCGCGCTGTACGCGGCAGCGTCCTGTGCAGCGGGCAGCAGGCGAGCAGAGCAAGTTGGAAAGGGAAGCAAACTGAGGAACTGATGCCACCGACAGCCGACACCAATGGGCAAGCAGCAGCCAGTAGGCAAGCGCAGCTGCAGCGCAAGCTTGGTCTCAGCAAACCCTGAAGCAACCGCTGCTCCAACGAACCAGCAAACCGCCGCCTACCAGCATCGCCTCGCCCATGCCGCTGGCAGCTGCCAGGCTGGCATCCAGCACGCGCTGTGCCACGTGGCGGCACGTCAGGATCTCGTCCACCGTCAGCCGCCGCTCCAGCGGCACCAGCTGCTCATCCGCCTCAGCGGCCTGCAAGGGAGCAGCCAGCAGCAGTGCGACAGATGTTGACGCAGGGCTTCGTGCAAGTCGGGCAAGCTGGCTTGCTTTTAATGCAGAGTGGCGTGGCCTAGCGGACCGATCCAAGCAGCCGCTTTGCATGCAGCCATGTGCTGCACAGCCCTGCCTTGGCTCGCTGCCGGCCTACCGCTGCTGCGCGTGCTGTGGCTGAGGCTCCCTCCAGGTGCTTGCGCTCCAGGAATTGGCGGTACAGCGCCACGTACTGCAGGATGGATGGCAATGAACAGCATAGGTGAATGGAGGGTGCAATGGTAAACAAATGGTGGATTGCAAGGTTCACAACGCGTCACGTTGGTGCAACTGGCATCACACTGATTCATCCCGTGCTCCGAACCAAGTGGCCAGCCCAGCGCAACAAAGGTCAGGCCGCCCCGTGCTTGCGCTCACCTGCTTGCGCGCTGCCACACGTGCCGGCCCATCCATCCAGCGCACCGCACCCTGCCGCTCGCCACGCAGCTCGTACAGCACAGCATTGACGGCAAAGCGCCACACCTTGCTGCAAGGAGTGTGTGAGGGACCGGAAAGGCGGGTTGGAGGCAGGCAGTCAGGCCCGCTAACGCGAGCTGCCACTGCCCTGTATGCGCGCTGTGGTAGCCGTGAGTGGGTCACCCCATCCACCAAGCACATGTGCAAACCCCGCCACCCTGCCCCACCCACCGCCAGGGCACTGCACGTGGGCCGGACCGCCGCCAGCCGGTGGGGCAGTAGGCAGCCACCTTGTTGCGAGCGGCCACCCAAGCCAGCCGATCCGACAGCAGCAGCATGTCGGCTGCCTGGGCGCCGCTCAGGCTGAGGGGCAGATGATGCACCACCATGGCTGCATGCACCTTTATGCCGCCGCCATCAGCGGCAGATGCCGGGGCCGACAGCTGCAGCGTGGTGTGTATGTCGCAGTCGGTGGGCTGCAGCAGGTACGCCTGCAGCGGCGGGCGGCGCGGCTTGGGTCGCCGCGGGGGGCTCCGCCGTGGTGTCAGCCCGCCACGCCCTGCTGCCGCTGCCGCTGCACTGCCTGGCGAGCTGCCAGCCGGCTGCGCTGCCTGCTGCTCATCGCGGCCGCTGCTGCTGCCGTCCCTGCCGCTGCTATTGCTGCTGCCGCTGCCGGGCTGCCAAGACAGGGCAAGCCCCTCCACAGCGAACTGCTTCTGAATGCTGCCACGAGCGGCAGCCGAGGCGTGGGTCAGCACCCCGGCATCCTCGCTGAGCAGAAACGAGGCGGCTGCTTCCGGTTCGTTGGGCAGCCGCGTGCGCAGCGTGGACAGCTTCAGGCCGATGCGGGTGCCGGTCTGGGGGTCCTGCAAATGGAAAGGGGGATGCCTATGCCATGAGTGTACAGCCTCTGGGAAGCTGGACAATGGCAGAGCCAGCAGCAGGGCATCACAGTAACATGCTCACAAACAAGACCCATGGCGGCTTGCTCCCTAGGCAGCAACCACACCGGTACGAGCCACGAAGCATGCCCTGTACCCACCTCGAATTCCACGGTCACGTTGCGGACCGTCAGCTGCAGCCGGTTGACCAGCATGGTCACCACATGCTGCATGAAGCTCCACAGCACGCCACCCTGGCGCCCCGCCGCCGCCGCCGCTGCTGCCGTGCCGGATGCATCGCCAGCAGATGCGGCCGCCAGCGCTGCCAGCTCAGCCGCCGCCAGCTCGGCTTGCTTTGCCAGCCAGGCGCGGTGGCCGGCGGGCCCCTCTTCAAACTCGGCATCCCGCCGCAGCGCCACCCGCAGATGCACGTCTGCAAGCTCAACCACCACTGGAGAGCGGAGCGCGCGCCAGGGCACCTGCAGGGAAGCGGTAGGACAACCACAGCACTTGAGCAGCTGCCGGTGTCATGCAGCAGTGCGCATCGACTGCTTGATCGATGAATGGCCATGAGGCAGGCACTCGCCGGCCAACCTTGGTGGCGCATCTCCTCGCCCGTTACTTTGCCCCACCTGCGCTTGGATGCGGCCGATGCTGCCGTGCAGCAGCTCCACCGGCAGCTGCAGGTGCTCAAAGGCATCCAGGCGCAGCAGCACATTCTCCAGGGTCAGGCCGGTGCGCCATGCTGCAGGGGGCGGCACGGCAGCAGGAGGGTTGGAGGTGCCTCACACTTGTGGCGGCGGCGGTGGCAGGATTGCGCCATGCCCGCACGCGCAATCCAACGCGTCCCACTGCTGCCCCGCTCGGGATGGAGCTGCACCCACCGCTCCAGAGGCTGATGCGCAGCTGCTCCTTCGAAATGTCCAATATACGGCCCAGGGAGTTCGCCAATGTCTCGTGCAGCCAGCCCTCGAACATGTCGACCTCTCAAGGACGCGGGAGCGCCGCCCGCTGCCCCCCGCGAGCGCCAGCCGTCAGGGTTTGCGTTCGCCGGCGCTCAGGGGCGCTAGGGGCGCTTGATTGGCACCCTCATGGAGCTCAGATGTGTTGGGTTTGCGCACGGGAGCCTCAGGTCCCAAACCAGCTGCATCTCCACGCTGCCGCCGCCGCTGCCCGCTGGCGGCGGGGACCTGACACAGCGCCAGGGCGCCCGATCGCAGCATCATGTGCTCATAGAGTGCTTGCATTGCAATAAGTGAGCTCAGCAGCACCAAACAAGCAGCCCACGCGATGCTCCGACGCCTGCTGCGCTCCACAGACGAGTTCCTGGAGCGGGGTGCGGCCAGCTGGGCGGCGAGAGCTGTGCAGTTGCGATGCATGCGGCGCTGCAGCCAAACCCTGCGCTAGCTCGTGCTGCCGCCGCCACCCGCCCACTTGCCGTTGCTGCTCCGCCACCTCCACACTGCGCAGCCAAGCACGGACCGTATGGAGCCAGCTCGCGCCTGCTGTTCCAGTTCAAGTCGGCAGAGGACCTGGCCAAGTGGACCCCCTTCTCAGATGAAGAGCTCGGCGGGCACAGCAGCGCAGCGCTGACGCTAGCAGAGGAGCCGCAGGCACGAGGCGCCGGGATGCCAGTCCAATCTGCTGCGCTGCAGTTGCGTGCGGCTTGCAAGCTCATGGCAGCTGCACAACAGACGTTGCAGCTAAAGTCGCCGGAGATACGAGCATGCCGTTCCCTGCCAGGCATGACGCCAGCAAGCCAGCTCATCTGAGCCTGCCAACTTTCCCCACCTCTGCCACCTCCCGTGCAGGACACGGCAGTCTTCTCTGGCCGCTACAGCACGCAGATAGGCGCGGGCGCGCACCACCGGCTGCGGCGCTCTGGCTTTGCGGGTATTACCAGCAACCCACCGCCAGAGGGACCTATGGATCTAGAGGATTACGATTCGCTGGTGTTTAGGTGCGGCAGGGCTGGCTGCTAGTTGACACGGGAATGGCAAGGTGGATTGCTGAGAGGCCTTGTGCCGCGCGGGGGCATTTGTGTGCAGGCTGCAAGTGCAGGATGCATGGGCCCAGATCGCAGCATGAGGTGCCCAACAGCTCGTTGCTCCGCAGGTTGGTGCGTGATGCATGGCAGCACACGTTGCCTGGCCTGCGCCGACCCTTGCAATCGTACGCTGTATTGCCTGCAGGGTGCGGGGTGATGGGCGGCAATACATTGCCAGCCTGCGCTGCGAGAACTGGCTTGTAGACCAGCGATCGCACGATGTGTGGCAGGCCTTCTTATTTGCGCGGTAAGGCTGGGTTGCGGGAGCTGTTGGTGTGGCACAATGCGACAGACCACACATGTGGTGCAACAACACTGTGTCGCTTGCTCGCATGGATGCTGCGTAGGGTGGCACGATTCCAGCAGCCGCTAAAGTGGCCAGGCCTGCCCTCACGCTAGTGCTGTGTGCGGGCCGCCGCTGCCTGCAGGAAGGGCGAGTGGACAGAAGTGGAGATACCGCTGTCCCGCTTCCTGCTGACGTGGAAGGGCAAGGTAGGGGGCGCGGCTGGGGCGGTCTGCGTAATGAGAGGGATGGCTGTTGTGCCAGCTCGTAGCCCTGCCCTGCGCCCATCTGCTATGTTGCGGCCCCTGCCTGTGGTCTTTACTTGCTTAAAAGCAACATGAACAGTGCCTTAGGGTGGCGTGCGCGACCCATGGGAGTGGCTTTTCATCACTCCTCGTTGCTGTCCCTTTTGCCGCAGGTGGTCGAGGAGATGGTGGAGGTGAACGCCAAGCGCATCACTGGGCTGGGCATCTCGTTGGCGGGGGGCGACCAGCTGCAGCCAGAGGTGGGCGGCCTGGGGGCTGGCAGTCATGGCAGGCGCAGCGACCTGGCTCTGCTGCAGCCTGCGCTGCCGTTGGGCAGCGCGTTGTGTTTGCGACATGTCCCCTGCGCGTCGGTGAATGCCAGGTCGGTCCAAGTCCCAGCACACGTCGCGCGGCTCTGCTGCTGACCAGAATGATGCCTGTGCCAATTGTTGTGCAGGGCGACTACTGCCTTGGGTTGGACTGGATCAAGGCGCGCAACACTCGGCTGTACAACCCCGAAGAAGAGCAGGCGCAGCAGGAGCAGCAGGCGCAGCAGGAGCAGCAGCGGCAGCAGCAGGCGCAGCGGCCAGAGGAGCACGGCAGCTCAGTGCTGAGGTCAGTTTGAAGCGCCGGTACTTCCCAGTGTGTAACAAGCGTACATTGCATCAAAGTGCACTCTGTTCAAGGCTGTGCGCGCGCATGGATTGATGGAATAAAGAAGAGGAGCGAGAGGGTTGGTTGCTTCGTGATGGTACATATGGCAAAGCATCTACAGGGCTGTTGGCACAAAGGGGCCCAATGGGGCTGTTTGTTGCGGATGTGCAAACAAAAGAAACAGGATCAGTGACACACAGTCAGGGGCGGAGATGGTTGCAGTTGTACAGGTCAGTGGAGGAATCAAGGGAACAGAATGGGCAGATGGGCCTACGCTAGAGAGAGCGCTGTATGGCGCCCCAAAAAGCAAGGAGGAGTCGTTGGCTAGCTTGCTCTATTGTACATTGGCTGCCTGAGGGACAGCGCGGCGTTTTATATGCCATGGTACTGATTCAAAGGCTTTGCGTGCTGCAGAGGTGGTGAAACGAAACACCTCACTGTGCGCCGCTCGTGGCCGGGGTGGGCGCCACAGCAGCGTTGAGCTGCGGGCCAGACCCCTGCCGTGAGGGAGGCTGCACGCTGGGGCCCCGCCCAGCGGCGATTGCTGAAGTGGCGGCCGCGGCGCTGTTGGCAGCAGCTGCGCCGGCGGCTGGCGCCTGGGGCAGCAGGCGCCTGTAGATGATTTCGGCGCCGCTGTTCAGCCGCCGCACCTTCACGCTGGGCGTGCCCAGCAGCGCAGCCGCCTCGGTTGTCAGCTGCAGCAGGTTGCCAAGGGCAGGGCGTAACAACAGAGGTGAGGCAAGGACGTGGCATGGCTGGTGCCTGTGGCCGCAGCACAGCACAGCTGCCCACGAGCTCCGCCGCACCGTCGCTGCCAAGCAAGGCTGGCTGGCTGGCAGCTCGCCAACAACTTCAGCACTCTTCTTCTCACCACGCTGGTGCCGTCCGCGTCCTCCTCCGTGTCTGTCTCCTCCAGGGTGCCAAAGGAGTGCCAGGAGGGAGTGCGCTTCAGGCCACCGCCCTGCGTGCGCGTCACCTACGCGGAAGGGTAGGAAAGGCGGAGTTGGGGCAGCGGGGGTGAGGCATCAATTGAACTTCGGTGGACATGTTTGTCCATGTACCCCCTCTACCAGCAGCGGAGCCAGGCAGGAATGGCGTGCAGCCCGGCGCCAGCCCAACTGCCCACCCCAAAGCGTCCACCAATCCACCCTGCCTAAAATGCTGCAGGGCGCACCTGCACCGCCTTGAAGGCCGGTTTGACACTCAGCGGCACGCCCGCCACGTGGCGATAGCTCTCCTCCAGCTGTGCCCAGCGCTGCAGCAGGTATGATTGCAAGCAGCGAAGGGTGAGGTGCACAGTCCTGGCGCGCTGATGCATGAGCGGGCAAGCACGTTGCAATGCAAACCGGCCCAAACTGCAACATGACAGCGCCATTCGTATGCAACAAGTACTGGGAATTGCCCAACAGGGCAGCGTGCGCAAACCTCGCACCTGCGCCTGGCTGCCAGTCAGGCCCACACTCAGCCGCACCAGCCCGCCGCTGATGCCTGCAGCAGGGCCACAGGAGGCGGGCAGTTGGGCAGACGGCCCACTTTTGGCCTGCAAGCAGTTCAAATCGCCAGCCTCGATGGCAGTGCACGCAGCACCATAATCTTTGACGGTAACCACAACACATTGCGACCATTCTGCCCCCGGCTGAGGATCAGCTCTGTTGCTGCTGATGTTGGGTGTGTACCCACCGGCGCGTGCCAGCTCAGCACCAGACAGTCGCTGGAGGTGCTCTGCACCCCACACATTCAAGCTTTAGTGATGTTGATTGACTGCAGTTAAGTGTGCACTCACCGGCACGTGCCAGCTCAGCATCAGACAGCTCAGACGATGTGGAGGCCGCCGAGGCTGACATCAGCGTGTCAAAGTAGCCCAGGCTGACCGCCATCAGGCCTGCACAATGGAAGTGGGAGACGGCTGTGCTGGTGTGAAGGGATGGCAGGGGAGTGAGAAGGTCGCAGCACAAGGGCCAAAAGCGAGCTGCCTGCTGCCGTGCACTTTACGGCTGCTGCAGCATGCCCTGCCACAAACCCAAAACCAGCATCACTATCATCGCCATCGCAACCGCTCACCAAAGCCGTGCTTGTTCTGCAGGCGCTCCATGAACAGCTTTGCGCGCTCCAGATTGGGCAGCTCCACGGTCAGCATGCCTCCAAAGCCATAGCCTAAAACAGCTAGTCAAAAGTTAGGCAATCAGCGAAGACAATCTGTTGACGTTCGGCAGTGGGCAGTTCCACGGTCAGCATGCCGCCAAAGCCGTAGCCTGGTGGAGGGAGCAATGATGAAGTGAGAATGAAGTGAGGATAAGTGTGCAGTTGGCGAAAACAGCAAGTTGAAAGGTCGGCAGTGGGCAGCTCCACGGTCAGCATACCGCCAGAGCCGCAGCCTGGGGACAAGACAGTGAGTTGAAAGCGAGCGGTTGGCGAAACAGCAAGTCAAAGGCGGGCAGACGGTCGCAACACACAGCTCCACGCTCAGCATGCCGCCAAAGCTGTAGCCTGGTGGAGGACAACGCAAGCCAACAGGTGACCAGTTGGCCAAAACGGCACGTCAAACTTGGGCACACAATCACAGTGGGCAGCATTGCATCCGCGAGCTCCTGCAGCCATGAAGGACTGCGGGTTGCAATGCCGCCCATGGCAGAAAACCTGAGCACGGCTGGGTAGCACAGCCATACAGCAAGAACAGCGGGGCACACCTGGGTTGGCCAGCCGCTGCAGCAGCGCGTGCTGCGGGTGGGAGGGCAGGCCAGGGTAAACAACCTTGGCTCCCAGTGCTTGTAACCGCTCTGCATGGAGAGAAGCGACATCAAGAGAGGTGACGGTGTGTTGACTAGGCGCAGCACGTGCGTTCAGTCAAACATCTTGTTATGCAGCAGGCTATGCATGCGCACCGACCTGCCCCGCCCAGGGAGGCCCCGCTTTGCATACCTGCGTAAAACAGTGCACGCGCGCTGTGCTCCCGCACGCGCAGCGCCAGGTGTGGGATGCGCAGGGACAGCTCGGAGGCCACTTTTGGGTCCATGGTGGGGCCTGCAGCAATGGAGGGCAGGCAGAGTGGAAATGCATCAAAACAGTGGTGGTGTAATTTTACATTCCAAGCCCTCATTGGGCCATGATGTGCCATGCAGCAGCGCTTGAAGGGTTCGCACCAAAAAGCCAGCCACACACCAGCCACACACCAGCCCGACCTGTACTCAAACCAGGCACTCTGTGCACTGAGGTTTGCAACGCCCCAGAACAGCCCGCTCGTCTCCCCCGGGCCTTGGCCACCCACCCAGCAGCATGAGGGGCCCCATGTGCAGGTCCATGAGGGAGTTGACGAAATTGCCATCAGCCGCGCAAACACCGCCGCCAATGATGTCTGCGGGCAACAATGTGAGTGCAGTTGTGAGCTGCTGGGCGTTGGGTGGTACACGATAGTGTGCAGCGTTGGCCATTATTGCGCAGCGGCACTACGCAAGCTGCGTCAACGATGGGGCACCCAGCGCCCTGCTGTGGACAAGCTCTAGAATCTGCTCTCGCCAAACCAAAACTCTCACCCAAGCTCAAGCCATCACCCACAGCACGAATCACCCTCACCCGAGGCTCCGCTGATGAACTTGGTCAGCGAGTGCACCACGATGTCTGCCCCCAACCTGCGGCAGCGCACCCAAACAACAGGGTGGTGTGACTGCGCTGGTGGGCTGGTGGCGGGGCCAGCACAGCGCGGCAGCGTGCATGCCCAGCTAGCAATGGGGCAGGCAGCAGCCAGGGCGGGACAGCAGGGGCAGGGCAGCAGGGCCACTCCCTCTCACCGGAGGGGAGACAGCACCAAAGGCGTGAACGTATTGTCGACTACAAGCTTGAGGCTCTGCGGCCAGTCGACCAGTTGCATGAGGACTTGTGGCAAGGTATCGAGCGAAGCCCACCATGTGGGGTTGAGGCCGGCATCAGCAGCACTGCGAACTGAGCAGCGCATTGCAGCTAGCTGGGGCTGCTGGCTCACGCACCTTGGCACGGGCAATGGCCGCCAGCCCAGGGATGTCGGCCACAACGAGGGTGGGGTTGCTGAGCGTCTCGGTGTAGATCACACGAGTCCTGAACAGGGGAGACGCCAGAGCAAAGCTTGTTTGTTGAGTGCTTACTCAGCTGCAAAGTCTGCAGCGGTGAAACATGGTTGCTGTGGGCAAACGTGCCACATCAATTACTTTCTTTCAGTGAAAGAAACTGCCCACCTGTCTGTCACAGCAGACGCCACAGCCGACAGGTCGGAGATGGGCACAAATGTGGTGTGGATGCCGCACTTGCTGGGCAAGAAGTCCTGCAGCAATCGGACAAAACAGGCAGGCGATGCAATAAGCTCCACTGCTAATAAGGTGCAGAACCACCAGCAGCGTGCGTCATGCAGCCTGCACATCCACCTGCCCGCCTAGCCTGCACTCTTGCAGGCAGGTATTAATGCCGCAGTCGCTCACCTTCATCAGCGCAAATGTGCCACCATAGACAGCATTCGAGCACACGATGTGGTCGCCGCTGGAGCACAGCGCCAGCAGCGTGGCGGCGATGGCGCTCATGCCTGCGTGGCGGGCGATTGCATGGCTGGGTTGGATTGTCAGGCATGATTGGCCAACGAGGTGCAGGGTCGTTGCAGCAGTGCGCAGTGTAGCTGCGCAGCAGTGTGAAGCCTTGCAATGCGGCGGGTCCCCTCAAATCACAAAGCTGTGCCATCACGGTGCATCGCAACAAAGCAACAAGCGACACCCAGGCCAGCAGCAGATAGATGTCTTGCCTGAGGCGCAGCAGTAGGCGGCCTCCCCGCCCTCCAGAGCCGCCAGCTGGCGGCCTAGGTACCGCACGGTGGGGTTGAAGGAACGGCCGTAGCTGCAGGGCGGTAGGGGGCGTTGCAGGTATTATCATGGCTTGAGTGGCAGTGGGCACAATCCAGATTGACTGCCTGGTTGCCCGCAAAGAAGCCGGAGCACACAGACCAGGAGCTTACAGGTAGCAGCCGCCGTGCGCTGTGTCGGGCCCCTTCTGCCCGGTGAAGATCTGCGGCAGCGTGTCCGCCTCCAGCACTGCAACGCAAGCACAGTGCCAGCGGATTAGCGGGGGCAGGGTGAGCGAGATGGGTCGGGAATGCCGCCCGAGCAACTGGGGATCAGCAGCCTGATCGCCATTCACCACCCATCTCACCCGTGAAGGTGGTCGACACCTCTATGGAGGCATTCACGCCTCCATACTCGCCAAACTGCCTCTCAAAAGCGGCCAGCCGCGCCTCTGGGTCGTCCAACTGCAGGTGCGCCGCCTGGCGCTGCTGCGCCGGCTGGGCCAGCGGCTCGTCGGTTGTCATGGCAGCGGCACTTTGAGTATACTTATGCCCAGATTGGAAGGGATGCGCAGTCTGTCTGGAGGGGCGGCAGCAGGGACGACAGCCTCGGGCAGCCCGAGGTTGAGGAGAATAGGCTGTGGCGGGAAGGGCGGCGGCGTGCGGCGGAGCTGTGGCCGGGTGCCTTTGAGGGCGGCCAGCGACCTCACCTGGAGCTCGATCACTTTTGCTGGTGTCGCCGCGGGTGCGGCGGCCTCAACGAGGCACACGAGCGCACAACAACTCGCGCAGTGTCGCCGGGCGAGAACGGCGGCTCACGCTGGCAAGCTGTCTTCTGTCCCGAGTCGCTGCAGACGCGCTCGGAAGTCTCGGGCGGGGGTTTGGTGCGCCAGCCCTGGAGTTGCAGCTGGCCGCTGCTATCTCGCAGCAGGAGAGGAGGACCTGTGGATACGCAAACAGTGTGGAAGTGCCGAGCAATCTGACGAGACCAACCGGCGCTGTGCTTGCAAACGCCCGGCGCCCGGCTGTCGCCAGCATGAACGGCGCCAGCGGCCAGACAGTTCACATGCTGTCTCACAGCAAACCTGCCGACAAAGCAAACAGCCGGTCTGTTTCCATGCGTGCTGGTGATATACAGCCGGACCTGCACGCGGGCATGTTGAGGGCCAGCAAGTGTTCGACAAGATCACAGCTCGGCGGCCAGCACCGCCAAATGACTGGGGGGCCGCGAGCCGTGTGCACACGTGGCGAGGATGCCCCTCATCGAATGTGTCTTCACATTGCCGGCTGGAAAGGCAGATGGCAACAACAACATCGAAACGGATGCCACCTGGCACCGCATCTGCCTGCTCAGCTGTTGGCTGGCACAACAGTAGACATGCCGCCAATGCAGACGAGAGGGCTGCCCTAAGCGGGTTGGTCAAATGCAGGTACCAGGCGACATGCACACTGCCTTGCCTGCCCGGCGGCGCCAGTGGCGCATTGAAGCCCTTCAATCAGCTTATATGGCTGTGGAACGCATGATTAACCAGGCATGGAGAGCTAGTTATAGGCAGGCCCATACGTGGCATTACCGGCCATGTCGATCTGCAGACTTGGCGACCATTCTGGCGACCATTCTGGCGACGATGCTGGCAATGGTGCAGGCAATGGTGCTGGCGACCACGTGCCCAGCTTGCATGTGTTCGTTGCAGGGTCGAACGTCCACCCAGACTTGCACCACTCGCACTTGTTTGCATCGTAGGAGCAGTAGTCGCAGTGCTGCAAAAGCAGAGCGGCAGTGGCAAAGCTGGTGTGTAACGAACGTCCCGCCACTGGTGACAAGACCGTGCCTTCTCCCAGCGCACCTCTACGCGGCAGGCGACACACGCGCCCGTGGATTTGTCAATGCCAATAGGTGGATCCCCGCCGCCCCCGGCGCCTTCGCACTCCTGCTTGGGGTGCGGGCAGCCAGACGGGGCAGGGTTGAAGGGCATGCAGCGGGCAAGCCAGAGGTGGCCAGTGCAGCTCCTGCCTGCCCAACAGCATAGCATGCGGCGCTCCCAGCTGGCGTGCCTGGCACTTGTGGGGATCCCCGTCCATACGCATGAAGCAGCCCTCTACGGCGCTGCAGGCAGCACGGCAGTGGGGCGGGCGGGCAGGGGCAGGTGGGCAGGGGTGAGGGCACGACATCCTGCACACATCATTGAGCGCCACTCAACCCCGCCCATCCCTACACGCACCAGCGAACGCATCCATCGGAGGTGTTGACCCAGCCATATGAGTCGCATATCCAGCACATGTCAGGGCCTGGGCAGTAAGTGCAACCCTCCATGCACTGCCGTGTGGCGAGGGAGCGAAGCACGAGGCGCCAAATGAGAATGAGAAGCAGGCAGGTGAGCCAGCACGTCAGCAGCGCTAGCCATGACCAGCAGCCAGCCACGGGGGGCAGGTGAGCCCCCAGCCAGCCAATGTAAAGCATCGACAGCCCAACAACACAACGCACCGGTATGCACTGTCCGTCCTGCAGGAACAGCCCGCGGCCATAATACGCTGAGCTATCATTGTGAACAATGTCCTCGCATCTGAGTGCAGGGCGGACAGGGTCGTGCACGACATCAAAGGCAGGCAGCTGAGCTGTCCAGCTGCTTGCGGATTGCAGGGATGTATTGCCAGAACCCGACCTACAGGCCTCCTTCTGCTCACCTCTTGCATCTTTCGGCATCCAAGCATTCAGCGCAATTGGGCTGGCAGGGCACGCAGGTGCCGTTGGCGAGACGAAATGTGGATTCAAAGCACCTGCATTGCCCCGGAGAGGCAGCAGGTGCATGGGCAGAGAGGAGGAGTTGGCTCGAGACCAGGCAGCGTGTTGCTAAAAAGATGCCAGACATGGTTGCTACCCACCCTGGCCAGCGTCCAACCCCTTCTGGTGTGATGCCTTCCAGCCTCTCACTTGGTGCATAAGCTTGGGTCGCCATCGCATGCCATGCACTCCAAGCTCTGATCGCACTCCAGGCACTCGCCTTCCACCAGCCCATACTGCAGGCTCCTAGGATGGGGGGAGCAGGATTTGTGAACGTCTACTAGACATCTAGTAGACGCGCGCTGGCTGCGGTCCACTGCCTGCACCACAGCAACACATCCTCACACCTGCTCACCCCAAAGTCGCATTCGTAGCAGGTGCCGTTGCCATCGTGGGCATGGCGGCAGTGGGCCGGCGCCTCCAGGCAGCGGCCGTTGGCGCTGATGTATTAAACGCCAGAATCAAAGCAACCTGCGGACGGAAAAGTTTACAGGCTCTAGAGCTGGGAGCTGATGTGGTGGCAGAGCAGGGGTGCAGGGGAGGGCACTGGCAGGCCATGCATCGCTGCCGGCTGCGGCCCACAGACGGGCCAACCCTAGAAGGCGCACACAGAGATGTGCATTTGCACTTGGTGCAGACATCAGGTGTGTCTCCATTGCAGGTGGTGCAAGCGCGCTGGGTGCACGGTGTGCTGCGGGGCGGGCAGGGGCAGGCAGGCAGTTGGGCAGTGGCCCATGGTGTGGCTACAGCTCCAGGTGCCGGGCCCCTGCACATGGCATTAGCTGCCGCATAACACGCACCATTTGCCTTTGCTGCTCAGGCCGAATCCAAACACGCACTCCAGGCTGCCGGTGGGTGGGCCCGGGCAGCGACCATCTTTCAGTGCCGTGCAAATGGGTGCCAGAGTGCAGCAGCGCAACAAACAGTGGCGGCGGCAAGCACGTCGGAGGTACCCCCCGCAGCGGACGTAACCCCTTGGGCCGCCTGCCCGCCGCCTCACCAGGTGCCGTTGGTGGTGTTGCAGGCTTTGCAAGGATATGCTTCGCCGGCCTTGCTGCATTCATACGGGTTGGCGAGGCAGGCACCCTTCCAGCCGGGCGGTGTCGACGTTGGCACCGCCGGCACGCTAGTGGCTGCAGTGCAAGTAAACTCAAGAGCGCAGCAGGCCGCGATTGGTGGGGCCACAGAAGGAGGGGCAGGGGCAGCGGCATCTGCATCTCCACAAGGGGGCTGCGGGCAGCACCGTGCAAGGCCGGCGGCAGCGCCAGCGCCGGCATAGCCAGCAGCGCACCGAAGCCGGCGCGCTCACCCGCAAGCAAAATTGCAAAGATGCGTAGCGCTGGGCGCGCCATGGCCGTGTCGTGTTGGAACACACGGGTGCCGGGAAGCAAGAGGGGGGTTCCCGCTCGGGCGGCGGGCGGAGGCCACGGCAGATAGATACTAGCTGAACAGCAGGTTACTGCGAACATACAGCGCGAGCACGCGGGGGTACGGGATCTTGACCGCCGCACGGCGGGCCATGCCCAGCGGGACCCCGTGATCATCATGAGGAGCTGCCCTGGTGAGCGCGTCAACCGAATTCGGCCACAGTTTGCTGTGGTGGCATCCCACGACGATGTTCTTCACATGCTTGGAAACCATTGGCTGAAGCTGTGGCCACAGCGACAGGCGCCCAAATTTGGCAGCAGCGGCGCATGCCTTCGTTTGTCTGTGCTCCGACCCGGGTCGACGCCCATTCCTTGCTGCCATCACCGCATGCCGGTTTGGCCAGACACAGCCCATGCTGTCAGCACATGCAGTCTGCCTGTCAATGTTGGCGAAGCTTTGGCCCATGAGGATCAGGCGCCGCAACCTACAGCTGCATGGCCCATGCATGCCGGGCAGCACGAGACGACTACGCATCACTGCATGGTGCGTGGTAGTGCAGCTGGTTCGATGCCCATTCCCTGTGCAACCATAGGCTTCTGGAGCAGCTGCTCCCTGTATATCAGGCAACCTGGTTCAGGTCGGATCAGCCGCCACTTTTGAAGCCAAAGGCTGCCGCCGCTCCCTCCCCTCTCCCCAGAATGGCGTAGGTGGCGGCTGAGTGCTGCCTGGTTCGTCATGGGGTGCCTGCATCATACATTCAGTATGCTCACAACGCGGCTGGAAAGGCACACGGCAAAAGGCACACGGCACCAACAGCATTGCAACGGCAGCCCACCTGGCACCGTGATTGCCTGCGCACAATGGGCTGCTGAAGCTACGGTACAGCTGCAGAAAACGTCCGCCACTTGGCACATGGCAGGGGCTGGCAGTCTCTCCCGGTCGTTTATCTGCCACTTGTACAACGTCCTTTAAACCAGCTTGCCAACACGCATTGCTCAGCCAGGGCGGCAGTCAGGCATCAGGCTCAGCATGTCTGTTGGGGATGGGGTCAAGCCGCTGGGCATGATGAGGCACATGCAGGGAGGCTGGATAGAACGCGGGCTCCGCCCTGTCGCCGCTCCACTGCCACCTCTGGCAACACCACAAGGTAGTGACGGGGCATCGCGGCGCGGTGCTCAGAGCGGGCTTCAGCGCGTGCACGCCCCTTCCCTCGGCAAGCAGCGGATCAGCACACCGATCAGCGGATCATGACCAGCTCGCACCGCCTGATGGCATGCCTAGCGCTGGTGCTGGCGCTGGCGGTCACTACCACCGCCTGCCCCCTTGGCTTTGGCGGCAGCGGTGGCACGGGCGGCGTTGCCGCCGCACGCCGCGCTCTGCGTGAGGCAGGCTGGAAGGTGCGACTAGGAGCATGAATCCAAAGGACCGCTCCTGATCAGCTCGCCGTTGCTCGGCCTGGATGTACCACATGGCGCCACAAACGCCACCGCCGCCGCCGCCGCCGCTGTTCTGTGCGCAGGAGACCGCCGCCGGCGAGGTGCCCACCGATCTCGGCGGCTTCTTCATCCCGTCTGGCGGCATCTCCGCGCCCTGCCAGAACTTCCCTGGCTGCGACGGCAACACGACCTGGGTGGAGGTGAGGGAAAGGTGGGCGTGGCAGTGCTGCTAAATCAGGATTGGATGGGCTGAGCTGCGAGGGGCCACTTTGGGTAGGGCAAGCTGGGCCCAACCCACGACCTGGGTAGAGGTGAGGGAAAGGTGGGCGGAGCGGTGGCGCTGAATCAGGGTATGATTGCTGATCTGGGAGGGGCCACTTTGGGTAGGGCAGCGTGGGCCCAACCGCCACATCCGCAATTTTGCGGCATTGCTGCCGCAGATCATTGCCCAGATCAAGGAGCAGGTTAGTCCCGATGACGACCTGTGCTACTGGTAGGTTGAACACTGGCGCCTTGCACCCTGCAGATTTATAGTTTTCTGAGGGTTGTACCGGAGGCAAGGCGGCCCGCTGCCCAGCTGCGCTTGCCAGGCCTGCGCAAGCCGCACTGCGGCCGCATGCCCTCAGTGCTCAAGTCGTTGCAGAGTACCTGCCATGTGTTGCTTGCGCCAACCGCCCGGGGGCTTACCCCCTGCCCCTTGTGACTTTTCCAACCAATCCCACAGGTCTTGGCAGACGCTGCCGCCGCCGGGCGCCACCATCACCGCCCCCGGCCAGTACAACTATGCGCCCATCCACGACCAGGCAATCGCTGTCCAGGAGATGGGATACACGGCGTACGATCGCCTGAACAAGGAGGTGCGCTGGCCTGCTGTGTTGGCCTGCACGTTCGTTCTGTTGGTCTCACATGCTTGAGCTTGGCGGCATGTTGACTGAAGAATACGGGGCCGGCAGGCGGACCAGCCATGCCGCTTGATCGCCCTGACCCGTGCACCTCCATGCATCAATTTACTCCAATCAACATTGGACTGCAGGCTGACCCCGACACGTGCACGTACGGCTGCGGCGCGGCTGTCTGGGCGGGCCTTGCGTTTGGCTCTGAGATGACGCGCTACCTATGCTCCGTCAACGCGTCGGCGGAAGCGGGGGTGTGCTCCGAGCCCTACTACAATCAGGTGGGAAAGAGGGATGCTCAAGTGTAAGCAAGAAGTATTGCTAATTTGCCAACTTTGGGGAGGGGTCCGCTCCGAGCCCTACACCAGGTGGGGCAACACTGTGGTGGAGTGCTGCTTGTGTGTGTGTGCGCTGATCAGCTTTGCGCTATCAGGTGAGCGAATCAGGCGAGGCCGGCCAACCACGCGTGCGGGTTGGGCAGCGCCTGGCAGCGCCAACAGCGTGCTCTGGGGCAGACTGTCTCGAATACCTTCTGCCCGCTCCAGGTGTGGCGCTCCCCGGTGGCGGGCGCCATCTGGCGCTTCAACGGCACCAACACCCAGGATCTGATCGAGGTTGTGAAGGTCAGTACTTGCCAGCTTGCCCAAATGCCAGCTTGCCAAATTGCCAGCTTGCCAGAGGGTCAATGGCAAACTATGGCCAGCGCCGCTGGCTTCTAAGGGACGCAAACACGTAGCAGTGCAATGGGTGCACTCCAATGTGCGGCCGCATTGGCAGCAGCAGCATGGCGCCAGGTGCCTTGCCTTGACCCACGTGTGCACACACATTGCTCCACTGGCCTTCAACCTTCACATGGCTCCACTTGCCTTCAAACCTCAGGAGTGGCGCCGCTCGGAGCAGGGCCACACGCCCATGATCAACTCCCCGCAGATCCAGCAGCAGGGCTGGGGCGACGGAGGCTCCCTCACCGCCAAGCTCTTCAAGTGAGCTGCAGCACTCACATGTTGTTGTTTCTGTGGCCGGCTGGCGGCTGGCATCCGGCTGTGTTAGGGTAGGCCGACACCCGAGCTGCTGACGATACTGCAAAGCAGCAGCCAAAGCTGGGGCCTTGCCTGGTTTTCCCCAAGTCCACTGCAACCGCCACACCCCACGACGGCTCAAGCTGCCTGCCATGTGCTTGCCTGTGTGAGCAGGTGCGACGACATCCCGGAGCTGTACAGGGGCCAGTTCCCCGCCCCGCCCCTGTTCCGCCCTGACGGCCCCCTGGCTGATGCCGGCATGAAGTTCTGGCTGGGCACTCAGGGCCTGCTGCCGGGGCAGGCTTGAGGAGAAGCACCTGGCCCTGCCAGCTGGCGACTAGTGAAAAGCAGTTAGTAAGACTCTTTTCCCAAAGCCGGGCTTACAGGTGCGCTTGTTAGTAGGACACCTCGCCCAGCCAAGCCTGAACTGCTCATCTGTTCTTCTCAACTTCTTTTTAAACGAGGTGTGGCAGCCGCTGCTCGTTCCGATGGAGCAGCAGTGGACGCCCCTTCGGTCAAGACTATGCACCAAATGTGCCTACTGCCCCCCGCACAACATGGCGCGCCCATTCATGTCCTACTTCTTTGCCCCCTTTCTCTGCAATTGTTTCATGCCAAGAACAGTTCTTCTGCATTCATGGCCCGCCGGCCCTTCTGCATTGCTACCATGTGCTCTTCTTTGATTCTATCCTGTTTCTTCCTGTCCAAGCCCAAAGTCTTAACCAAGTTTCCACCTGCACCTACAAGCGCTTGCTGAACAGTCGCGCTGGTTACACGCTGTGGCGCAAACACTGGTTGTAATTCAACAGCAAGGAGAACGGGCTAACAGCAGGGGTCCTAGCAGGACAGGGGAGCAAGGCAGAAGGAGCGCAAGGACAGTATCAGGGGAGCCTGGGCGGGGCGGCGAGTGCCGCTGCGCTGGCATGACAGAAACAAGGGGGCCGTGCCGCATTAGGCACATGGGGCCACGTGGGGATTGTTGAGCGGGCAGCCGGGGTGAAAGGCCCGCTCTGGCAAGGGGTCAGTGTCAGACAGGAAGGGTCACAGCAGGCACAGCGCGCCAGCAGCAGGCAGGGTGCGGTTGGGGCACGCCCCGGTGCACAAGCCTGCTTGTAGCATGCTGGCGGCGGCCGGCTAAAAAGGACGGCTCGTATGCGGACGCAGCAAGCAGCTGGCCGCACGCTCCGGCAGGGAGTGCAAAGCCGGGCGGGGGCGAGGCAGCTGTTCGCTGCTTGGCAGGCATGCGAGCCGACTCAGGGGACAGAGAAACAGGTGGGCAGTGCTAGGGCTTGGCGGGTGTGCAGGGCGCAAGCCGCAGTGTGTAAGGGAGTTGGTTGGTGGTACAGGGAAGGGCTGAGGTGGAGGGCGGCAAGCGCCGCCACAAAATATTGGGCAAGTGTTTATGAGGGGGCATCGGAGGCAGAAAATCGAACAGGGGTCTTGCAGGAGGCACAGGATAGCTAACAAACAAAACGAGATGGAGGGAAAAAACAACAGTGACCGGCGCGTGGCAACTTGCCCAGTTTGGGGTGCTCCCAGCCGCCGCTCAGTTGACGCGAACGGGAGGAGGCCCGCTGCCGGCCGCCTGGCCTGGCTGCTGCGCATGCTGTGCGTGCTGTGCCTGCAGGGACGCAACAAACTCGGCCATGCGCGCCTTGTCAGCCGCCAGCTCTTGGTGCAGCACGCTGCAGGCAGGGAGGGGGCAGTGGGCAGCAGCAAGTTTGGCGGCGGCGGTTGCAGCGGCAGGTGTTTGCTCGCCTGCCACAGTGCATGTCGGCACCAAAGCATCTGCAACGGTGTGGTGGCAAATGCCTGGACTCCCACTCGCCCCAGTTTCAATGCAGCTCTGCGCAATACGTATCAGGGTGCACTCCAAATGTGCAAAACTGCGGCACTCACTGGAAGGCCTGGTCCCAGCGCTTGGCCCGCTCGCCTCGCTGGCGGTGCAGCCGCTCCAGCTCTCCACGCAGCCTGGAAGAAGAAATTGGCAGGCGGGCAGGGTGGCACATGGTTGGGTGAATGCTGACATAGGTGGGTGTGAGCTGCTCAGCCGGGAGGCACGGGTCGTGCAGGCAACGCGACCACGGAACAAAGACTGCAGCCCCAGCCCCAGTAAACCCTGCACATCGATGGACAGGAGGTTGTGTGCCTCACCGCTCGCGCTCCGCTGGGGTGGACGCCTGCGCGACTGCGACGGCCAGGGCCTCAAAGTCCTTCTTGTGCGCCTGGATCAGCTGGTGCAGCTCAAAGTAGACCTGGGGAGGGCGGGGCGGGCGGCAGGGGTGCAGAGAGGAGCGGGTTGGCAGGGGGCCTGGCATGCAGGCACCACCCAGCACTGCAGGTTTTAAGCCACAGTTACAAGTGCAGAACACACTGTCACAGCGCACAAGCATACAGATCGGCACGTGTTGCCAGCTAAACACGTGCAGGCTCGCATGTGTGGAACAGAGCAGGGCATGCCACCACTCAAGTAAGATCCATAATCTGCCCAGGCTTTTACCTTGTACTTAGCGTCAAACGCGGCCTCCCGAGCAGCAAAGTCCTGCACACACGCACACAAGGAGGTGACCATCATCAGACCATCAGATGTGGTGCAAGTGGCTCCTGTGGGGCCGCACTACCACAGTACTGTACAGGAACTGCAAGCCCATCTCTTCTAGACACCGCATGCCATGCACCGCAACAACTGACGGCTCCGGCACCGCAAGGCCTATAACCCTGCAGCACACCCCCACCGCCCACCTCTCGGCTGGTGATGGGTGCTGCGGGCTCCGGCCGGCGATCAGCGTGCTCCTCAATCCACGACTCATCCGCCTGCTGCGAGCCACGGTTGCTGCTGGTGCGCCGCACGCCGCCGCTGCTGCCGCCGCCGCCACCAGCGGGCGCGCCGCCAATGCTGGGCGGTGAGGCAGTGCCGCCACCGCCCGCCAGCACGGCAGGCGCCGACACCTGGGCATGGTCAGGCTGCTGCTGGGGCCTGCGCGTAAGCGCCTGCGGCGCCGCTGGCGGCAGGTCTCCATCGCTGTCATCATCCGTCCAGTCATACCGCCCACGCTTGCTGCCAACTGCCGCCGCTGCCTTGCCAGCAGCTGCCGCGCCTTCGCCACCTGCCGGCGGCGAGGGCGCTGCACCTGCGGCTGCATCTCCGGCAGCTGTTGCCGCCGCCCGCTTCTTCTGCTTGCGGCCGCCTGCAGCGGCGCCGCTGGCTGCCGCCTCCCCGCTCTGGTGGCTGTCTGGTGGGCTCAGGCTGTTGGCGGCGGTCAGCTGGTTGAGCTCTTGGAGCAAGATGGGGTACAGAATGTAGTTGCCTGGTGACTTGAACTCTGCAGCAGGCAGGTTGGAAGCAGGTTGTGCTGAGGGATGGCCGGCGCAGCAAAGGCTGGCAAAGCAGCCGAGCAGCTGCAGCACAACTTGCGTGCCCACCACTCAATAGTGGAGCAGCCAGACACTTCACTCAGTGCCACTTGTGGGAATCAACCGTGCTGCTGGCAAGCATCCAATGTCTGCAACTATCAGCAACGCTCCGCACCTGCCACCGCCTTGAGCACCCGCTCCAGCTCCGGTTTGCTGGGCTGCTTGAAGCTGCGCACGCGGGCGGCCAGATCGGCCAGGGCTGCAGGGCAGGAGGGGAAAAGCAGCAGCAGCAAGGCAGGTTAGCGCAGCGGCACTTCTTCACACCAGGCTTCGTAAGGGGTGCTCATTGTGTGGCAGCGCACGAGCCTGGTGCATCCCACGCTATATGCAGCCCAGTACTCACTGCTCTTGATCGGTGTCCAGCCCATCTGCCGCTCCGACAGCATGGCGATGAGCACGAGGCGCAGGCTGGCGCCGCTGCGCGCCGCCTGCAGCACCAGTGCGCTGGCGGTCTGCTTGGTGGGTGCTGCGCCGCTGGCAGCAGCTGTGCCTGCCTTGCCGCCCAGCCGGCTGGTAGATGCTGACTTGTGCATGGGCTTGCCACCAGCGGGGCCTGCGGCAGCTGCAGCACCGCCGTTGGTGGGCGGCGGAGTGGCGGAGCGGGCCCGCTGGCGCTGCTGCGCCAAGCCTGGGTGCGCGGGCGGCCGGGCGGCTGGCGGCTGCGCGGGCGCCAGCATGCTGGCCGTCAGCTGCTGCGGTGGCGGCGTGGGGCCGCGGTGCCGCTGCTGTTGCTGCGCTGCCGCAGCCGTGGCAGCTGCTCCAGGGGGGGGCGGCGTGACGCGCTGCACGGTGGTGGTGGTCCGCCGCTGCTTGCCGGCCGCGGCGGGCCTGCCGTCCAGCAGCAGCGCCTTGCGCTCGTGGCCCCGCCGCTCTGCCTCCTCTGCTCGCGCACGCACCCGCTCCCGCTCATCCTCAATGTTGCGCTGCACCATGAGCTTCTGGCGCACAGCACCGAGAAGCGCGCCGCCGGGCGCGGTGCCGCCGCCGGGCGTCGCCGGGGGCAGCGACAGCACATCGCAGGCCGCGTCCTCGGGCAGCGCGTTGAAGCGGAAGGGCGTGCCCGCCACTGTGATGGCCTGCAGTGTTTGAACAGCAGGGGAAAGTTTCAGATCACAGGGAACAAGCAGGAACAAGCGCAACCAGGGGCTGCGAAGCGAGCGCCGCTCCCTAGTGCGGCGGCGGCGGCGGCGGCAGCGCAGCTCTGCAGGGCGCCCTGCGGCACTCACCCCGCCCTGGGTGCCCTGCCCGAAGCGGATGGACACGGGCTGGCCCTCGTCCTGGGCCGCCAGCAGCGCCTCCAGGAGGGCCGGCGTGAGGCGGAGCTGCACGGCGTACGCCCCGGGCTGGTGCACGTCGAAAGCGACGCTGTGGGCCGCCATGGCCGCACTGGCGCGCTCCAGGCTATGCTACCCTGCGCATAGGCGCGGTCCCGACCGGCTCTGCTGCTTGGGGTTGTATCTGAGGCGTGTGCAGTGTTTTGATTGACGCTTTATGTGTGCAAGTGGGCTGTGAAGGGCGGGGCAGGCCCCCGGCAGCGCTAAGGGCTGCTACAGCCCATGAAATGAATGGCGAGCAGGCCAGTGGGGCCCAAACTCCCCGATCGCACTGTGCAGCAGCATCGCCGCGTCTCCAGTTTCCACCAACCCAGTCACAGGTGCGCAGATGGCTTGTGCCGTTCACGCCGCAAGCCATCACCGCTTTTCCAGGCCCGGCGACCCTTGCCGCTCTTGTGTATTGCTGCAACACGGCCACAGAGTCGGATGCCTGCGTTCCTGATCCATTTGCTCACTGCCGCTTGCCGCCGCCGCCGCCTTGTTGCCGCCGCTGCACGCAGGTGCTCGAGCTGGTCTCCGGCATCTGTCAAAGCCTGCAGTGAACCAGTGACCTTGCAGCTCCACTACAGCAAATCATTGGCGGCTCACCAACGAGAGCAGGGGCGGTAGCAGCAGCGGCAGCGGCAGCAGCGGCAGCAGTCATGTCGGGTCCACGCGGCAAGGAGAGCGCACTGGACCTTGCCAAGTTTGTGGACAAGAGCATCCGAGTAAAGCTGGCAGGCGGTCGGGAAGGTGAGACCACAGTTATGGATGAATGTCGAGCTTGGCGCATAGGCGGCAGCGGCGATGGCATTGCCGCAGCTGGTGCTGTGCGCTCGCCATCGCGGTGGCATGCTCGCTTCTTGCCCACCTGCTAGCAATGCAGCCGCTGCACGCTCTCCTTGCTCACCTCAACCGCGCCCTGTGCAGTTGTGGGCATGCCCAACCGCGCCAGGCCGTGTATTACCCTTGCTTTCCCTGCTCCTTGCAACCCTCAACTCCATCATTCCAGTTGTGGGCGTGCTCAAGGGATACGACCAGCTGATGAACCTGGTGCTGGATGAAGCGGTGGAGCACCTGCGGGGTGAGAGCTCTGCTGGTGTTTGGGTCCCATTCTTTGTGGCACGTGTGAAGTGCAATGCCGTGCTGCAGCTGCCACACGCGGTGTGAAGAAGCGTTGCTGGGTTGCAACATGCGGGCCATGCTTACAGCCCACGTGCTCCCTTTTCCCCTTCCCCCCCCTCATTGGTGTGGAGCACGAACGAGTGGTGTTCAAGCGTTTCACGTGCCTGCCCTGCCCCCCTTGCAGACCCCGAGGACCCGCTGCGGGTCACCGACCAGACGCGGCCCATGGGCCTGCTGGTGTGCCGCGGCACCAGCGTCATGCTGGTGAGCTTTGCAGTTGTGCCTTGATTGTGTATGCTGGCAATCCTGGGATTTATGATGGTTGCCGCTGTTCAAGCTCCCCCCAGCTGCTTGCGTTCACGCTCGACTCTCCCCTGCCGTTACATGGCAGCTCTGCCCTGCTAAGACTGCCTGCCATGTGTGCCCTGTGCCGCAGGTGGTGCCCACGACAGGCACTGAAGAGATTGCAAACCCCTTTGCTCAGGAAGGCATGGAGGCATGAGGCAGCCTGGTCATCTGCTAGCTTATGCCGCACCCCGTGCCTGTGCGGCTGTTGACAATGCTGTAAATCTGTGTGCGTCCCTCTGACTTGCTCCCTGCACTCCTCACGACTGCGTGTTTTCCCTCGCCTCTGATACCTACCAACACGAATGGAATGGCAACGCCACGCAGCCCGACTGTAATTCCACACTTTCACTGGCTCGATTGCACAGTTTACGTACATACAAGGCAGGGTGGCACATCTCAAAACTGGGGGCATTGATGGGGCCAAGCGCTTGCACAATTCAACAAGTAGATAGCAGTCAAAAGGCACAAGTCATGCGAGCTACTCCAGGCTCGGCCCAAGTCTGTGCAAGGTGCAGGTCAAAACGCTGCATGCACCGGCATTGTCGCAATGCTCTGCCATTTACACTTCCCCACCCGGTGCAGTCGAAGCCTGTGGCTGCTCCGCTTCATTGGCAGCCTGCTCCGGCGCTGCCTGCTCTGCAGCAAGCTCAGCAGGAGCAGGCGCTGCAGGGGCCGCCTCTACAGGTGCCTCCTCCATGGCCATGGCAGCTGACTCTCCTGCCATTGCTGCATCAGGTGCTGGTGCCGCCTCGGGCGGCACATGCGCATCCAGCGGCCCTGCTGGCGCTGTCACTGCTGCTGACTCAGCCAACTCTGCCAAAGCTGCTGCTTCAACCGACTCTGGTGCTGGTGCTGGCTCAACAGACTTGGCTGCTGCCACGGGCTCGGCCAGCTTCGCTGCTGGTGCCATATCTGCCCCGTCGGGCGCTGTGTCTGCTGCACACCTTGGCTGTTCTGGCATTGCGGCAGCCTCAGCAAACTTTGCGTTCGGCACACGAGGCGCTGCTGCTGCTGCTGCTGCTGCTGCTGGCTCGCCAACCGTCGCCGCGACTGCTGCGCCGCTTGCCAGCTCTGCAACCGCCGTCTCTGAAGGGCTGGGGCCGCGTGCAGGCTGCACTGCAGCCTGGCTGGGTACCGCAGGCCGCTGGCTTGCGGCAGCTGCATCAGCTGGTGCCACTGCCGCAGCCACTGCAGGAGCCACAGCCGTCGCTGCGGGCGTGGCTACTGCCGCACTGCCCATGCGCGCCCGCTTGCCTGCCGCACCCATGCGAGACGCAGCTGCAGCATAGCGCCGCTGGCCGCTGCCGCTGCGCCGCCGCTTGGTGGCACTGCGCCCGCTGCCGCCGCGCTTGCGCTGCTGCTCCGCCTCCCAGTCAGACCCTTCCTCCTCTTCCTCCTCGCTGTCACAGCAGTCGTCTCCGTCCTTTGGCAGCGGCAGGGCGCCCTGCGGCTGGCCAGGCCCAGCCAGCGCAAACAGCGGGCCTGCGGGAGGAAGGGGGGAGCGAAGGAGAGAGCAGGGAACAACAGTCGGCCAGACCGGCAAGCTACCAGATCAGCCGGCTGTGTTCAGAGTGCGGCATGGAGGCCGCAGGCGATGGCACGCCGGGGACACAGCGCCAGCCAGTGCCCTGCCCGTAACTGCCATACCCGCACCTGCGGCCGTGGCACGCACTCGTGCCGCCTCCACGCGCTGCCTCCGCTGCTTGGCAGCGGCCACTGCATCGGCTGCTCCCTCCACCCGCTCTACCGCCTGAGCCACCATTTTGTCCAGCTCCTCAGGCGAGTGGCGGTACAGCAGGACCAGGCTGTCCCGCGGGCAGCGGTACCGTCGCACCAGGACCTGCGGGATGGGCGGTGTGCAGTAGGGTTGCAAGCCGGTGGTCAGGTGTGGATGGCGGGAAAGACACAACAGGTCTCGAACTGAAAACCAAGCGACAAGGGGTCGCATCCTTGGCATGCAGACACCAAGCCTGGCATGCACCGCCTCTGCACACCCCCCAACCAAACCAAGCCACCACGACTCAGCATTCCCCCCAGGCTCACATCGGCATGCTCTGGGCAGACCGCCACGCCCGGCGCAGCGGGGGACACCACCGCCGACAGCCAAAGGTCGGCGGCACAGTGGGCGCAGTCGCAGTCAGCGGTGTTGACGTGCACGCCTTGGCGGTCCTTGGAGGCCGGCGGGGCAGCCGTGTCCATGCGGCGCTCTGCAGAGGGATTTATAGTGCAGTAGTAGTGCAACTGAGATGTTGATGTGAGAAGAGCAGCCACACTGGTAGGCTTGAAAGCGCAGTGCAAGCGGGAGGTCCACCCTGTCTCCTGGAAGTGGAGCGCTGCCATTTGCTTGCAGAGCACCACCCGCGCTCCACCTTCCCATCTCCCCGCACCTGGTAGCGAGCCGGCTGTGACAAATGCCACCATGCGCCGCCGCCGCTCCTCTGCCGCCCTCAGTGCCAGCTCGCCGGCCGCGAGCGCCACTCCGGTTCGGGGCGCACGGTGCGGCGCACCAGGACCCAGCGGAGACAGCGGCCCATCCTCCTCATTCTCTGCCTGCCGCCGCTGTGGCCGCTGCGCCTGCTGCGCCTGCTGCGCCTGCTGCTGCGCCTGCTGCGCCTGCTGCTCTGCTCCCGTTTGTGCAGCCGGCTGCTGCTCGGCCTGCTGCTGGGCCCCCTCAGGGGCCGCGCCAGATGCCTGCCCAAACAAAGCCAGCACGTCTGGTGGCAGCTGGCTCTGCTGCGGTGGCACCTGCGGCGCTGCTGCTTGCTGCTGCTGCTGCTGCGCCTGCTGCTGCTGGGCGGCTGCTGCTGGCGCCTGAGCTGCTGCCGCCTGGGTCAAGGCCACCATCAAGGCATCGTGGCTGCAGGGAGAAGGCAAAAGGCGGGGGCAGACAGGGTGAACTCACTGCCTTGCTCGATTGCATGTGGCTGACGATGCTTGGCAGTGACTGGCTCCCGTGCCCTCTGCTAAGCCACGGTAGATGTGCATGCACAGGGGTGCCATGCAGGCACATCCTGCCTGCCCCCATGAGGTGCCATCCGATCACACACAAGGTGCGGTCCGACCCGGTTATCGCACCTCAGGGTGAGCGGCTTGCGCGTTGCACGATACTTCTCAGCCACGTCGGTTCCAAAGGGGATCCACTGCGACGGCGCAAAGTTGACGGCCTGTGCCAGGGGGAAGGCAGGAGGAAGTGCGTCGGTTTGTAGGGATAGAACTGGGCCGTATGATAAAATGGGGGATGACGCAGTGCCGCTTTGCAGGTGCACCCCGCATGTCAACCGCAATCCCAATTTGGCAGAAACAATGTCAACCACTCCCCAAACCAGCCAGCGGGGCGCTCACCTCTGCCACATTGAAGCCTGCGTTGAAGCCGGCATGGTAGGCATTGGGCATGGTCACAACATAGGACCCAGGCTCGTGCACCAGGCGGTAGACCGGCACGCCTCGCTTCTGCGGTAATTATGGGGCAGCGGGTCGACGCGGCACACGGCACTCATAACAAGCGGAATGTGTTTGCAGTTACAAGCTCCGCCGTCACAGTGCCATTTCATGTGTTTGCTCATTGCTCGTGTTGCGAAGCAACAAACCCCACCTGCAGCTCCAGCGGCGACACCATTGTGACCAGCTGGTACAGCAGGCGCGGGTTGGCCTCAAACAGGTGCGGCAGCGCGTCCCTCATTGCCTCCTCCAGGGCTGCGGTCGCAGAGGCGGGCACGCCGTACCAGACCTGCAAGGAAGTGAAGGCGGGACATCGGTGAGTACCAGATGAGCGGGGCATACAGTCCCTAATCGGCAAGAAATCATGCGAGCCGCGCCTGCCAGATGTGGCACAATGGCCTGCTGGGAAGCATGGTGCTAACGGGCAGTTGAGCACCCATCCGGCAGTACACTCAGCAGCGCGCCCAGCAGGCGGCGCACCTTGGGCGCCCCCATGTGCAGGTAGTTGACCGAGCACAGGCCGTGGTCCTCCACATGCCAGCAGAAGGCTGCAGGGAGGGGCAGTGGAGCAAACGCAAGTGATGATGCTGAGTGACAGAGGCTTCCACATGCCAGCAGAAGGCTGCAGGGGGACAGTTGGGCACAGAGGCAAGCTGGTAGTGAGCGGCAGGGTTGAGGTTGGCTGCACCTCGTGCGATTTCTGCAGGCAAAATGCACTGCCTTGCCACTGCTCTGCCTTGCCGCTGCAGCACCCGACCCTCAGGGGCTGGTGCTAAGCTATTAGACTAGACCAGACTATGATAGACCAGACTCGACTAGGCCTCACCCGACATGCAGGAGCCGACGTACAGCCAGGGCACCATGACTCCGGTGATCAGCTCGCCATCCACTCCCGGCAGGTACCTGCGGAGGTGCAGGAGGCGCAGGTGCGCGCACAACAAGTGAATCCGATCGGCAACAAGTTGATCATTGGAAAACAAGTCAATCTATCGGACAACAAGTCGGAGCAGCTAGCAATCGGGGGCGGCAAAAGACCGTGCAGTTGCCAGGGATGCCAGTACACGCATACCAGGGGTGGCAGGCCAGCGGCAGCACACGACGCAAGCACGCAGCTGCTGCGACACACATGGAGCGCGATTGGCAACAACCGCAGCACAGCGGCCGCCCACCTGAGCACGCTGTCGTGCGCGCGTGGCATGTTGTTGATGTTCCAGGCGTGCTCAGCCCACTGCCGCTCCGCCTCTGCACCGCAGGCAGCAGGGTGTGTGCATCAGCGGGCAGCCAAACACAGCAATGGTCACACCCAACAGAAATCAGATAGCAAGCCCCGGTAGCCCGCCCAATAACTTCCCAAGGAGCCCACCATTGGCATAGCCGGGCAGTTCCACAGTGCCGGTACCGCCGGCTGCCGCCACCTGGTGCATCAAGAACTGCTCCAGCAGGCGGCGGCGCCAGAGCGGCAGGGGGAAGCCGCTGCCGTGGTGCCCGCTGTCCACGTCCTGGGCCAGAGGGAGGGGAGGGAGGAAATACTGGTGACTGGCTGCTCGGGAGGCGAGGTTGCACCAGGCGCACCCAGGCTGCCTGCGCCCTTGAGAGGGAGGGTGGGGTGGTGGAGACTAGACTGCCCTCATGAGAGATATGGAAGTTGCTAGGTAGGTTGTCACGCTCGATAGAGGCAAGGTAAACAAACAATCCGAGGCGCACCTGGCCGTACAGGCTCTCCACCTGCTCCTCCGGCGACTCCACGATGCGCCAAAACTCCGCCTCAATCTGCTCCAGGCTCGGCTCTGCATGGTGTGTGATTCCAAAAAGAATATATATACATATATATTATATAGAATATGTGTGTGTGTGTGTGTACTCCACAAGGCCCTACAACCTGCCTCAATCCGCTCCAGGCTCGGCTCTGAATGGCATTGCGGTGCCAAGCAAGGCAAGCTCATTTGTTGTGTCATGTGAGCGGTCGCATGCGCTAGCAAGAAGCGCAAGATGGGAGTGCAAAACGGGCAGCTTTGCATCGCTCGATGCCTGGGCATTGGCTGCCCACGGCCCCACCCAGCCTGCCTAAAACCAAGTGCGCCCAGCAGCCCACCTGGCAGGGTGGAGGAGTTGGGCAGGGAGCGGGGGCGGCGTTGCGCGCAGCGTGCTCCGCGTGCCGCAACACCGGCGCCCCGGCTGCTGTCCGGTGCTGGCAGCGGGTCTGCAATTGGAAGGGAGGCAAGGCGGCTGCTGAACTGGCAATATTGCAAGCCTGTTTGGGTGCAGCACGGGTGGGTTGGCTGAAGTTCCCAGCCACCATACATCAGCCGTACCAATCAAGGCATCGCACCCTCCACAACTGCAGAGCAGCGAAAAGCAGTAACACAAGCTGGCTTGCAAGCGCCTCAGCAACACAGCTTGCTTGCAAAACATACCTGAAAAGTGCACCTCCTTCACCCAGTCTGCATAGGCGGAGAACGAGCGCAGCGTGTGCCGCCGCTCCTGCACCCAAGAAGGACACTCACCAGCCTGTCAGTAAGCACAGGGGTAAGCACATATGCAAAAAGCAACCTGGTAGGAGCGAGGCGGGCAGCACCATGGAGCGCATTGCGGCGGCGCTGAGGTGGCAGGTTCATTCACTCAGGCTCTGGCTCACTCCACCTCATGCTCACCAGGTGAGGGAAACCAAACTCTGTGGGCGCCTGTGCAGCCTCCAGCGGTGGACTTGCAGGCTTGTGCTGCTGCCGCGGCCGCTCAGCTGGTGCGGGCGCCCGCGCCTCGCCTGCGCCTGCCGCTGCTCCTGCTGGGGGCGGCGCTGGGGCTGGGCTGCCGCATGCCTCCTTCCCGTCACCCTGTGCCTGCCCTTTCGCCTGCTCCTGCTGCACCACCTGCTGCTGTGCGGGCCCCTGCCCGCCCGCCGCCCAAGGGCTGGCGCTGCCGCTGCCGCCGCCGCCGCTGCGGATGCCGTAGCGGCCGCCGGCGGGCGGGCCCCGTGGCGAGCCGCCTGGGGTGCCAGGTGCCGGTGGCGCGGGTGCGGGGCGGCGGCACAGGTGCGAGGTGTATTGCTTGCGCACTTGGAAGCGGAACGATTCCATGCTCACTCCGTTTGTGCCTCGCTCCAGTGCAAATGGAGGGTCCCATCCTGGGAACAAGGCAGATTGG